>OMLO01003381.1_pt1 | contig 13167 bp, 7 predicted proteins | sample 1674811 | NCBI WGS metagenome assembly OMLO01 (sample SAMN06265003, study PRJEB25207) | coral metagenome | isolation source: Coral host | place: Mexico:La Bocana,Puerto Morelos, Mexico | collected 2008-11-13
TTGTATTTATGAAGAGGTATGATATAAAAAATGTCATTTTCTGGAAAGTGTCTCAACCCTTTTGACCGGGATTGTAGCAAAAGGTTTGTTAATATATCGGCATTAGTTAGTCCAAAATTAGTCGAGACTCACCTCGGCTAGGAAATTTGGAAATATTACATTTTCTGTTTTCGCTAATTTTTCTAGCCCTGACTAGGGCTAGGTAGTTTTAAAAATAGTTTTACCAGACTTTTTTTACGCAAATAACTGTAACAGAAGTGTTTGGTTATATCAACTAAGTTGAAAACGTAAATTGGCCACCGTAACGAGTTAAAAAGCTGACGTTTCGAGCGTTAGCCCTTCGTCAGATAACCAAATTACCTTAATTGTTACCCCCACCGACGCAACACCACAGTTTCTTTTGAAACTTTCGAATTCACCCTTTGCAACAGAGTGTTGTCTTGTGATTCCTTTACCTCGCGAAAAATAAGCCGCCCACGTGACTAAGAGCAGAACTAACTTATGACATGTCACTAAGCTCCTGAACAAGTTTGATGCCATTTTTTCCTTTGCCAAACACACTTCTTGACTTGGTAACCGGCCGAGTTAGGTCAACTTAATAATTTTTTGTAAGTAGCAAATCAAGAGGTGCCTGATCCGGGACCATTATCATGACGAAGGTTCACATGGATTGCATTATGGGAGAAGGAGGGGCTAGGTAAAATTCCTGTACTATATACACCAACTATAAAAAAAATGAATAAATCTTAATCAGCTGTAAAAAAGGGTTAGTAACTGCGTGTGTGGAGTTGATGCTGGTTAATTAACCTGTGTTGAGTTCGTTTGCATACTTTAAAATGACCACGAAATTATGTCAATAGAGCATAGCTGTTTACACAACAAGCTATCGACAAAGGTATTTCAGTAGGCATCACCTGGTAGAAAATAAGCTCTGCAATATGACGGATGATGAAACTCTGGCGCCGTACAAAGGCAACAGGTCCAATAGTAGGACTTGGGTGACAGTTTTCGCTGCAATTTCCTTTATCGTGTTGATCGTGGGAATTGTGCTGATATTTCTTGCAGTCAAAAAGGAAGGCGATGATTCAGCAAATTCAGATGGGACAGAGAAAGAAACTCTCAGTGCGTCTTTTTGTGAGTATTCCAAGGAAGCTAAACGGATCGGTCTGGATGACATACTTTCGCGAGTGAAGAAGACTTACTACGAGAAGCTACCTTTTAAGTTGCCAGATGATCCTGATGCAACTCGTGAGGACATCAAGAAAAAGTACAGCGCCTACAATCCAACACCAGAGTACATCAAAGGCGTCACAGATGCGGCAAGTAATCTCTTCAAGGAAGTCAACGGAATGAGTGTAAACTCTGACAAGCTGAAACCACGAGAACGCAAAGCGCTGTCGCAGTTGAAACACTACTTAAAGACGGTGTTTGGACATCCTTTCGATATGAACTTTTATGCTGGAGATTGGATGCTGGGGCCGACATTTTACTGCAGCAAACAACCGATCTGTGAAGTTGGGCAGCATTTACAAGGGATGCTACAAAGTTTAAAACCTGAAAACTTACAAGACTTAACATTCATAGAGAACAAGCTAAAAGGTCACAAGAAGGGAATTCTGAGGTACATGGAAAATTTGAAAATGGGAAAACTTCACGGAATGGTTTACAGTCAAGAGGCTTGTGTCTCTGGACGAAATGCACTAAGGGGAAAATTTCAGAATATTGCTTCAGAGAACGAAACCGGTTAGTTCTTTTTTTATTGTACATGTTACAGGCCCTTTTAATTACGAGGAAGTGATTCCGAGCCAGTCGAGAGTGCAGAGTGCTTGATTAGGTTGTTGCACTTTAGGTAGCTTTCACAATAGTTGCTAAGTAATGCATAATTAAGCAAACAAACTTATCAAAATGTAGAAATGTCTACAGAAGAGATTCACATATGTGCCTTGCCGTGATATGTGCTATGATATATTTATCGTTAGCAAACGTTGAACATTTTGAAATGTAAAGGGCACGAGTATAAGATCCTAAGAACATTGAGATGAAAGTGCAACGATCCACTCTCACCGACATGCTTAAAAGACTATTGACAAAGCAAAAATAGCTTAGTTGCCGTGGTTTATTTTTGTCTGTAAACCTATGTTGTTTCTTCCTGTTTTTTTTTTTCAAAGTGGCACCATAGGAATAAAAGCCTTCATTGTTCCACGAGTACGTTTGAAGTCGAGATTGCAAAATCACACTAACAAATTTCATCGTTTACTTTTCATAATAGTTTCGTTGCCCCGTGGTGTTTGCACAAACAATGTTGCGATCAGATTCTCATAAAATAACAAACAAGTCAAGTTGTATGAAGTCACAAGTGTAAACCTGTCAATTTACTACTTTAATGAAAGAAGCTGCACGGTATGCTAAGCTAATTAAAAACGAGACGAAAGAGATAGAGCGATAACTTAGATATAACATGTATAAAGCTAGATCTAGTCAAAACCGTAAGAGTACCCACTGTGAAAACATAGTTTCACGGTAATAACCTCCCCATAACTAACCCCAATCATATGAAGGGGAGTCCTTGTTGACTTAAATGATTGTGGAAAAAGGTGATTGTAAACAGAGTCGTCAACGTGTTCTAGCATGAACAGATTCCGTTCTCTGATTGGCCACTCTACTTACTATCTATTCTGTCATATTCTGTGCTCTTGTTAACAAAATGGCGGCAACTTCTTTAAATTTTCGAAGTGTCTGTGAACAAGATTTAGATAAAATTTTGAACGACCAGTAGATTTATACTTTATTACTCAGATTATTCTTTTTTCGTTTCTGCGCAGTCGTCGTCTATCACGCGTTATAGTTTACCACCCAATTTTTTTTGCTTATTGGTTTGAACCGATCGCGTGACGCGATCGTGTTCATCAGCGGAGAGACACTGTCAGCTCATAGAAATCTAGAGCTCATAATCTAATAGTGGTAAGATGACGTCGACGTTCCACACTTCACCATATTAATTTCCCAATTCCCAATCTCTAGGTGTTTTGGACGAGGGGTACGTCGAAGATGCTCTCAAAGATGATTACTATTCTGACCTTACAGACGAAATGAAGAAAGAGTGGCGCGATAAGCATAGTGGTAAAACTGTGAAGCAATCTTTGAGTGAATACCTGGTGGAATATATGGGAAAACCAATGAACCAGCTGCTAAGGTAAATCTGATTCATTTCATAATCTTGCAAAAACATTGGTGACCCTATGTTTGGTTACTCCGTCTCATATTCAGGAAGGCATTGTGTTCACACTTGGTACTGAGCACTGTTGTCTAGACACCGGCACAGAATAGTTCTGCGTTCTTGAAAAAAAGGTGTGTTCACATGAGTACCCAGCTAAAATTGTACTCTTGCACCGTGCTTGGTCACCAAGTGTGAATCCTTAATCTGTAATCGCGCATTTGCAGAGAAATATTTCCAACCTGTTCCGTTTAACCTCCTTAGCATTCTGTTACTTTAATAAACTATTACTCTCAGGTTTCTATAAATTTCAAATGATACTGGTGTAGCTCTGCGGTTATTTTGTTCTATTTTGCATGTCTGAGACTTTGTATTACATGTGATTTAAATGCAGAAACGTGTTTTCCAAGCTTGCGTGATTTCTCAAATACCTGTGAATTTTAGTGTGAATACAATGAAACATGTATTTAGCGGAGCACATATTAAGTGGACACCAGCTGGAGCCCTTAAAATTTTCTTCCCATAGTTACTGTAAAATAAACTTGAATTCATCGGACACCTCTGTTAAACGGACCCGAATAACAATATCATGCCATTTTGTTGCGCAAAACCTGCAATAAGCAGACACTTCAAGGGACTCTTTTACTTCTAAAAGTCCAGCTCAGACTCTTTTAACACGTGACTGTTTAGCTATGTTGTTTTAATGCTAAGTAGATTATTCCAGATTGATGCATTGCTGATTGAACATTGTGCTATGAGCAGTATTTGATTTTCCACAGTGATAGAAAACGTATTGCACAATAAATTAGAACCTGTTTAGAGCGGATGCCTTGGATTAAGCGGACATTAGTGAGTATCCCAAGGGTGTCCGCTTATACAAGTTACGTAAAAGCCAGTAAAAGCCGCCGCCGCCTTGTGCTTTTTGCTCAATAACTTTTCTCACCTCAGCTGCTGCACACAAAAATTTCAGTCCACATTACGATGCAAAATCTAAAATATTTACCGGAGTCAAGTTCACGTTCAAGCGTTTTTTCAAGCTCACAGTGCAATTTGTCTAGGGTTGAACTTGACGTTATCAAATTCGCTGTCATGATATTCATGGTTCAATTTATCATCATACACAACGAAAAAAATCCCGCTCACCTTCATGTCCCGAACGTCCTGAATTTCGAAGCTCGCCGAAAAGAAGGCCGATGACAGCTTGCACTTCTTGCTTTGTTTATTTACCATCAGAGCGCAATGCAGTCTGGTTGCTGTGCGTTGCATTCTGGTCGTCCCGCAGATATCTTGCACATTCTGATTACAACTGCTGCTCGCTCGCTGCACTCGCTCCATGGCAATAATTCTTATGCCTTCGCACTAAACAAAAAGATTGAACATTTTATTGCAAGCCACTAAAGTCTTACTGAAAAAGTTTCCTAAATAAAGGTGAAGGATGTTTTGCAGGCAGTCATCCATTTTAATATTATCCAGTTCCTGGGGGGTGGGGTGGGGTGCATCTTCACTCGTAAGTGACGTGAGTACACACTGAAAATGTGATTAAACGCCACGCCCCAGAAACAGAGAGATTATTCAGGAACGGACGTACCATTAAGTTTTTGACAGATGGTTGTTTTGGCGATTTTCTGGAGCATTATTTTTCAACACGCAACAGGACCTGGTTGATGGGCATTTTTTTACCCATGGCTCGGGGCCCTTGCGCGATTTCTTTTTCAGCAGTTTTTGCTGTGCAGGTTTGTTTTGGAAATTGCCCATCCCCGACCCGTTCATTTTTGACAGGAGCATTTTCACTCTTTTAAACTTTTACTACAATTTGTTACTAGGTATCTGCAGTACGAGCATTACATCTATTGTGTTCCAAGTGATGTTTCAAGTGGGTTGGCTTCTCTACCTCTGGCTCATGTTTGGGTGGATGGTAATGAGAACACATCTTGGCCAACAAACACAAAACTATCAACTGGCGACCAGCTGAACGGTACAGAAACATACGCCATGATATTGCCTTATTTCACAACCAATGAGATGACGCCAATGGATGTTCACAAGTTGGGCGTGGAGCAGCTGGCAAAGCTCTATCCACAGGTTTGCACAATTTTGCATTTGTTTCTAGGTCTCTCTATTTGAGCTGATTCTAACAGAGACAAAGAGGACGTCACATACACTGGATCATCCTTAACGCATGGAAACTCGAACCTTCAAGGGAAATTAGGAAAAATTGTCTTTACTGTATTTCTATTCATACATTGTGCATTTTCAATTAAATTTAATCATAGAGAAGTGCTGTATAAATCAGAAGGTAAAAGCGTAATGGGAAACGTAATGGGAAGTGCAGATACTGTGAACATTGCAGGTTTCAAAGACAACGTTGAGCCATTGCAACAGAGTTCATGTAAAATCTAGATATTCGAAAGGTGTTTTTGGAATGTGCTGATAATTCTGTTCAATCATCTCAAAACCCGTTTCTCTTGGTTTCGAAAAAATCTTCCGGCAAATGCATGTTAATACTAAGTATGGCGCATTTGTTTTGAATTCGATTTATTAATTTCTGTTTGCTTTTCATAGGCTATAGAAGCAGCTAAAAACGCCACTAAATTAGACAATGAAACTGAAGCTATAGAGGAATTCAAGAAGAAGTTGAACGCGTCAGATAATTATTTCAATGATAAACCCTTCCCTGGCAACGAGTCTGACAATGAAGCTCATGAACGATGCCGCAGTATTGAAAAGGCGAAGAAATATTGTCCAGAAAGATGGACGGCTCTGCAAAGTTGGTTCAAAGAGGCCCAAATGGTGAGAAGTGAAGCAAATATACAAACTGCTATGTTACATACTAGTTAAACGAAACTCTTGTTAGTGGTATACTATGGATTATCTCGCGAGTCACTTGTATTTTCTCGATGCACACACGAACCTTTACTGATTACACCTTTGGTTTAATAACAAGCGATGTATAATTTGTTTTGCTTTTTGCATATGCCCATGAAGTATAAACTCTCGATTTTCGCATGTTTTGATGACGACACGTTCTTTATCTCACTTCGTCAGTTTCACAGCGACAGTGAAACTTGTAGTGAATTCAGGTACGCCTCCTTTGCCATTTGACGATCATAAAACCTGAAAAGATAGGACTCCCTTGTAAAAGCACACAGGTGTACAAGAGGTACCAATTCTAAAACAACACACAGACCGACAATTTCATAATTTTTAAAAGCAAAACATACGATGGCTTCAGTCGAACTCTTTTAACTCACGAAGTTGATTTTGGAATATCTCCTGCAATATTTCTTTTGCTCCCTAAAAGGTGTCGCGAGAACTCCCGCTGTGGTCCTTTTGAGGCTAAGCACACCAAAACCGCTTTTTAACCCCAGGAGGAGTCCCAGTCTGAGTCATAGCGTCCATGCAGATCATTTGACCTTACTCAAGACCTTACTCTCTGCCTTAATTCACTTTTTCAGGTGATGAGTATGTTATACCCTAAAATAACTGATATGTTCCACTTCGCGGGAGATAAACACTCCACACCCAACTGTCCAGTTGCATTACGACCTGACCTGAACCCGTCCAGCGGTATTCAGAGTTACGACGGAAGTTACCCAATGTGCTTAAAACCAGCACATTACAACATTCCCTTCTTCCTGGACAGACTGGGGCCTAAGTTTTCTGAGTGGAGTATCAATTCCCATGAGTCTAGGCCTGGACACCATATTCAGGTATCAGTATTATATATATATGTGTACAAGTGAAATCAGTAAATATTTACTAAAGGTGTAATGGGGTCTTTATTAGAGAATGTTAGCCTTGAATATTGGCGATCCATGACAAAATTCACCGGATGGCAGAATTTCAATGCATTGGAATTGTCCTTTGGGATGCATCGGGTTAAAGGGGCGATGTAACGGTTTGCCCATCTTGAAAAGTTCGTCGTTTGTTATCCGTGTTAATCTTCTCCATCCGTAACCAGCCTTGTTTCGTTTTGATTTCTTATCATCTCTCTAGTGTTTTTCTATCATAGAGACTATTATTTTCAGGTTTCCTTTGTACTTAAACAAAATAACTCAAAATATTGTGAATGAGCTCGTTAACTAAGACGCCCAGTCCCTCCCGTCTTTATGATGGTTGAAGGTACAAAGTTTGCTTCCGTTCGTCCCTTTAACGCTTCATCGAGAAAAACATTTTCAATTGATACCGTGTCTTTTGTACTCTGGTTGTCCAGTGATGTTTGTCTCATATTGTGCCGTCTTTTGACGATGTCGAAAACGTCGCCAATCATTATTTGCAGTATGCTTTTTTAAAGCCTCTCTTTTCATCCCTCGCAGTGTTGTTAGGTTTTCTTCTGAACTCTAGAGCCAGGGTATCGATTTGCAGTTTTGAAATAGCTGTGGCAACCCATAGGGAGGTTACGAATTCCAATCCTGATGGGAGGTCTCCGAAGTTAGTTTTTTGAAGAAGCGTGTGTCACTAATTGAGGTTTCATCAGTCATGCGCAATGATACTGCCATGTATTTTATATCATATTCCTTCATTTTAGATCCAAGGATTCAGGGAACATTTTAGAGACACTTGTGGAGGTCTAATTAGTTGGCTAGATTCCAAAACATACTACACAGCCTTTTTGGAAGGCTGGGGTCTTTACGCTGAGAACCCATTAATATCCGACGATACAGATGTTTATGACGGCGAACCAATGAAGAAATACGGCATGCTGAAGTGGCAGGTGGGTAAACTAATAAAATCAGCTTTATTTAGCAGTAAATTTCTGATATTAAAAATTGATATAAATGCTTGGTATTTCTATGTTAGTCAAGCCATTCCTGTGAGTATTTGGACTCTAAGTTAGTAATTGAGACAGAATACGTCTGTTGACTTCATAATGGGCTGAGATCTCTCAAACGTAGCACTAAGATGTTAGCAATACACTCGAGTAGACGCAGCGAAAGCTGAAGGATGAGTAGTCAATCAGATACAAAAAATATGAACACTGCAATACAACAACGTACTATTCAGCGGTAATGGCATTACTCGCACTTTATAAAATTCGAGTAGCTAAGCTACAGCTACAGAAATATCAGCCATGTCACGTGGTTTGCTCTTCTCATTCATTTGGTACGTGGGGAGATTCTCAAAATAAATCGCACAATATGGAGCCAAGCAGCAAACCATTTGGTTACTGAGTCTTCTACTCACTGTGACTATGATATGGTTCCTTTTCGGTTACGGGGGAAAAAGTGAAAATGTCAGAAAAACTTCCTAACAATGTGCCCACAATGGTAAGACTTGAGAAGAGAGATTTGCTTTCTCTACAGATCTGGCGTGCAGTGAGGATGATTGTCGACACAGGATTGCACTATACAGGAATGAAAAGAGATGAGGCCATCAAAATGTTCGCTGATAATGCATGGGATGACTCTGACTTCACTCGGAAGGAGGTGAGAATTTCTGTCATGTGCAGTAGTGAGAAAGACGCTGTTAGAAATGACTGTCTATGTGCGTCTGCATAGTTCGTATCACAAGTGAAAAATAACGATTGACCCAAATACAAGCAATGACAGGCCTCCTCTTAATCTGACACCAGGCGGTACTCCCAGAGCAATCGCCTAGTTCAGATAGTCTTATCGACAATGATGAAAAAGAAGCTTCTTCTGAAAAACATACCAAAAATCGTTTCCCTATTTGTTATCGAAACGGCTATGAAACCATACCCTTTGTGGGTTGCACTTACCTATAGGCTCATATAAGGGAGTATCCCCCCCCGAGCCTTATCCACTGTTCACTTTACAACCAACAACATTTCTTATGATCTGAAACACTCCTGATATGGCCCCAAAGCCACCCACACAGTCGAATCTACCCCAAATACCACACCTTTGAATTTAATAGGTATGGAAGCTTTATAAAATACGTCATAATCATCACTTTTATTGCTTTTCATCTTTGTTGTGACAGGTATCCCGGTACCAGAGCTGGCCAGGACAATCTACGGCATACATGGTTGGTAGGATAGCAATTTTGAAAGTCAGAGGTCATGCCACTACAAGTTTGGGTAAAAAATTCAACATCAAGGACTTTCATTACCAGGTAAATTAGGTCTACAAAGCATCTACTAAAATACTTATTGTTATAGACCCGCGTACAGATTATCGTGCAGTCGACAAGTTGCATAATACACAACCATTTGATCACTTCTGCAGCTAATTTTTCTTCTCAAATTTTCGCAGGTTTTGTCTCAAGGATCTTCTCCTCTTGCATTCCTACAAGAACACATTGAAAATTATGTTGAATGTGTCAAAGACCCCGATAAAGAAGGCTGTTCCTTTATCCTGAATCCACCCAAGAAAGAACCGGCCAAAAATATCGATAAGAAGTCTGGAAAACAGCAGTACTTTGAAGCTAACAGGCACTATGCTTAGGACAAGATCAAATCCTCTTCCTTAGAAAGCGAAGATCGAATACAAAAAACCAAGGCATGAAAACTTACTCTTGAAGCCATACGCCTAACACCTAACACATATAACGCTACTCGCACATAACTCTACGCACGAATAACTTTTTGCACGCATAACCTTTCGTGCGCACATCTCTAGAATATATTTTTCACTTGTGTATCGAAAAAATTTTGCATTATCACGGTAAGCGATTGGTTTTGAAAATACTCCCAACTTAATCATCTAATCAGAAGAAAACCAATAGCGATTAAGCCTCGTCAGCACACATTTTCCCGCCTTTTTTGCTTTGAATTTTGATTGGTTCACTGGATTATCTGTGTAATTTGTGATTGCCCACCGTCATTTCTCTGCTTTTTTTAAAGTTGTTTTGCGAGTGTTTAAAGAACTGTTTGCTTCTAGTAAAATATTCTTTTTGCTGTTTACTCGTAGCCTGTAAACTGAATTGTATGGTGGGTATCGATTCATCCTCCGGCACAGAATCTTGTCAGGATCTTGATTGAAATTTAAGCGTCGATAACAGCACCAGCGGCGTTCTGTTTATAAACGCTATCCATTATATGTTGGCGATATCCAAAAATGTTAACCCTTTCTAAGACTTGACCATGAAATTAATACCCTGCTTGAGATCCAGGCCTGCCTATAATTAGTTTGCTAATTGAGACTGATGTTAAGGACATTTGTTCATGGTCTTCATGATTTGATGACAAATTTAAAGCATACCCAATTCAAGATTAGAGTGCCACAACAAGACAAAAATGGCCAAAATCGACACTCTTTCTGATTTCTGATCAAAACGGCTAAAAACTATGCCTATTGAGGGGGCACATACCAATTATATTGCTGCAGAGGGAGGTAACCTCGGAGGGAGGTAACCTCGGAGTTCACTGTGGAACTTATTCCAGTTTTCGGGATGTCTAGAACACACTGTCTTGTTCAAAGACACAACAGAGTGAAGGGCCAGCTCTTAAAAGCTGAAAAAAGCTGACTGAGACCAACGCACTACAGAAGGCTCCGGGCTTGTAAAACGAAGTCAGTTGTAAGCCTATGATCGAAGCTTATATGTGCAATACGGTGCACCTTACAAAGCAGAAACTTACAACATATCACCAGGGTGTGGATAGGAGTACTGAACTCTCGGTGCAAAAATTTTCAGCGATTCCAGTTTGAAGGTTTTGACCATTTCTCAGCATTCTGTATAGTAAGGCTTGTTGTTCCAGAGTAAGGTAACTCTGCATGCGAGCCAAATCAGTGGATCTTATCCCGGTTTCTGTAGCATGAAGCGACTAGGACTACAATTTTTAATTCCTCCCTGGACGGGATGCCAGTCTATCACAGGTTTACCCCAAACTGTGATTAAGATCGCCGGTACTGACCAATCAGCATACACCTGGGTGGAGCAAAAAATACAACCCAATATCCCCTGCCAGGGCTCGACCCGGGGTCCAAGAACTCAGCTATAGAACGCGTCATTTCTCATTTCATCAATTTTGACCAATTGTAGCTAAGATTAAGGTCATGATAAAGCAGTCAAGTTACAATTTTTTGATTTGAAAGTAGAATATTACGTAGATTAAAGCAGGGTAAAATTAATTTTGCTAATTAAATATATAATGCGCTGAAGACGTCATAAGTTCGCCGTTGTCTTCTACTAATTCTTGGTTTTCACGTGACGTCATCATTTTCCAAACCCAAAAAAATATAAATCTTTGTAAAGTTCTAGTTCTATCTGATGTAAGACCCTCTAAAAACTTGACGTTTTGCAACGTTTGAGGCCGAAAGGGTTCCACATTATGTAATAGAGTAGGTATGAATTTACAAGTTTGTGCGTTGCGTTACATTAAAATGGTAGACCAATAACGCTCACGAACAGGGCAAAAGATGAGTTATAGTTCAAGTTTTGGCTAACTAAACAGTTTTTGATCTAGAAGAAGTATTAATTTCGATGTTTCGGAGCTCTTGAGTAATATTATTTCGTTTCGATGGCAGAACTCAATAACAGATGTTTCTGTTACTTTACGGCCGCCATATTGATGCCCATCTGCATGGGCACCAACATGGCGTCTCCATACAAAGCTCTATAAATTTGGGTGGAACACTTTTCCGAATAACGCGCGAATGAATTACCGCACAGATCTAAATCTTGGCGAGGTTGTTTATACATGAATCATCTTTTATTTCCCAGTTTTTTGAATTAATTTATTGACTGGTTACGATTTTTATTTTTGATGGCGTGACACTACAAACCAGCCATTGTTTAAAAGTCGGAACGATGTGTTCTATTTTTCTATAAAATTCATTTCTTTGAATAGAGTATATATTACAATGCACAAGAAACTAAAATTCGTCTTCATTTTGATTAGATTCACACATAGGGAAAATTCTGTTAACCCTTGGAACTCGATCATATCTACCAGTCTCAATCCTGAGTTTGTGGTTTCCTATCCTAAATTTCACAAGTTCTTTTCTTCCGCTTAGTTTGCTTGCTAGGCGTAAATAAGAGGAGGGTATATAATCGTTCTAAAAAATGTTGAAAAATTCTAGTTTAGTAGAGTTTTGCACGGTATGTTGCCAATTTAAAATATACTTTTGCTGCATTAGGCTAAGATAGTGTTTGATTTTAGCATTAGTGATATACGTAAGATCAAAACAAGGGAAATTGTAATATTCAGACATACTTATTATATGATAATAAAAACTGTTTTACCAGCGTGGTGAAGATCTTGCGACATGAGAAAGATTTGTTTAACAATAGAGCAATTATCCTTACTTAAAAGATATGAGGAGTAATTCATGATTTTCTGACTGATAACCATAACAAGAGGGAACCAACCAAGTTCAGCTCTACATGCTACATTGGAAGCCTTAAATGAACATTGTTTAACATTTTACTACCATGTTTATCACCGCAGTTTGCGTTTTATTCCTTATTGTTTACTTCTAAATAACGTTTACAGAATTGGAGAAGTGTTTTTCGATCTGGGAACTGTCCCAAGGCTTGATATCAGATTTTGGATATGCACCCTAGACTTCACTGTTATATTTCAAAATTGGGGAGATCATTGCGTAGAAAATTTTATTCGCTAGGAAAAGAGGTAGTTTACTAAAATTCGTGTGTTTTCTAAGACTGAAAAGGGCGTGAAGGGCCTCTTATTTCAATTCATCAAGTGCCAATGAAAAGTTACCCGTTGAAGAAATAAGTGTTCTCGAATAAGTATAATTTTGAACAATTTCAACAGGCTCATTGTCAATATGAAAATTAGACGCCATACATTTCTAAGCACGCTTTTGAAAGATCACAACTTGGTTTTTTTTTTTGGACTGACTACTTAAGATCCCTGTACTGCAATACGATGATAGAGTGTTTAGGTAATTTTGCCGTCCCATTTTTGATCTTGACAATATGACTAGGTCGTCTGCATATAAAAGTGAATTTAATTTTACGCCGTTTGGTAGGAAGAAGGGGTCAGTCCCATTTTTGATCTTGACAATATGACTAGGTCGTCTGCATAT
>OMLO01003382.1_pt1 | contig 13167 bp, 5 predicted proteins | sample 1674811 | NCBI WGS metagenome assembly OMLO01 (sample SAMN06265003, study PRJEB25207) | coral metagenome | isolation source: Coral host | place: Mexico:La Bocana,Puerto Morelos, Mexico | collected 2008-11-13
AACTATCGGTCTGATAGTTGCCCCTTGGAAATTTGATGTTCTTAAAACTAGCATATTTGCCCTCGAAGCTTCGCTTCAGTATCTACCTATGAGGTCTGATCATGTCATATTTGCCAATACAGAGTTCTTGCTTAGCTCTAGCTGCTGGCTAAATTACCCAGCTGAGTAAGAGGCCATTGCCAGCAGGATTTTAGTTGGCGATTGTTTGGTAACAGCTACTGGCTATTTTAGCAGGTGACAATCATTCAATGTCAAATAATTTTGTGTGGTTTAAAAGCATCAAATAAACAGCAGCAAAGCATTTATTACCATAAATGACAATTCTAGTTGTTATTATTGTTGTCTGGATTCTGCATATATTCCAGCTGGCCATAATACCATACTACAAGACAGTGCATAATTATATGTTATGACTTAAAGTACATATGACAAGAAAAATAATTACTGCGTATTTGAAAGGCCTTTCAAAATACTGAAGAATGGCATTTTCCTTTTTGGAAAACCTTTAGAGATATTGTTTATTTAGTATTTAACCATTTTGGCTGTAAGTAAACCTCATGGCGTCATTGCTTTTTTTAATTTGCATAATTTACAAAAACATCATTATCTCATGTGTCCCAAATTCCCAAAAATGTCCAATTGTGTTTTATGATACTGTGTATGGCTCTAGCTGAGAACTAACAACAGGAAAACACATTTACCATGAACACTTACATGACTGTAACATTTTTTTTTCTGTATTTTTGAAATAATCATCCAACAAGGTGAAATTCATATTAAACAGAAGGATTAGTATTTACACGGTAAAAACACTTCTATTGCCTTTCTTTCTTTTTTTTTATTCCAAGAGCCCTTTGTGTTTTGTGTAGTCATGGAAAAATGCACAAAAACTGTCAAGTTTTCACGGTGTGAGTGCTCTCACTGAAAATACATATAATGATTATCTTACTTCATCCCAGGCATATAGTTCATCATAGCAGACTTGTGATATACACTGCCTTGTGCACTTGGTTAACTCTAATCCAAAAACTCCTTGACATTCTTTACTTTCACACTCCTTTTCCAAAGGTGAATACTTCTTAGCCTGGAATGTAGGAAGAAAAAATCGTTAGGTGACTCAGTTGATAGTTAGTGTGCTCTAGGATCTCGGATTGTGGATTCCAAGACAAAAAAGGTTATATATTTGCAGAGATTACGACCTGCATGCACATGTTCAAGACCCAGTTTGAGATCTGTGGGTAAACTAGTCAAATTCAACTGAGACCAAAAATCCCTATTACTACACAACTATGTTTCTTTAGAGAGCCAATAGTTACTAAAATCAACAAATCAAATTGCTCCACATATTCTTAAGCCCCAAATATTCTTTATTTACCCATCCCTTTACAGAATCTTTGATCTTAAGAATAGTTTTACAAAGGCAGGAGATCTTAATAGCAAGCCCTGCTGGGCTATACAAAGATCCCCAATTTAATTTAAGGTATCAGTTACTTGCAGCATGGTGGTGGCTATTCGCTATAACATAACATAGTTTTCACCTGGAATCTATACATTTTATTAATAATTATTGTAACATGCTTATATTATTTTTCTAGTTGTATATAAGCCTTAACCGAACTTTTAAAAAGACTGTAAGAAGTTTTGTTTTTTAAACTCTCTGGCAAACTATTCCATGTTTGTGGTTCCCTGTACTTAATGGAGAATTTTCCATAACTAGTCCTCTCAGGCTGATAGTCAAAATGTATTTTTGAGGCTGATCGTGTATTGTAATTGTGTTTATCCTCATTTTTAGTAAAATAATCTTGAAAATTTAAAGGTAAAAGTTACTATTAATGAATAAGAACATAAAGAGAGCTGTAAAATATTGACTGAGTTTCAGTTCAGTTTTTTATTATTGTACACTATTTACAGAAAAAAAAAACAACTTAATGCGAGATGGTTTACAGTGATATAGGAAAAAATAAACACTATAACTAGAAGAAACAATATTTAACTGTGTACAGTGGCCAAAGTAGCCAATGAGCTTTTGATTGGGTTCATACATATCCATATACATATCCATATACATATCCAAATATTGTGTTGCCTCTTTTAAAAACCGAGCGTTTTAAGAATAGTTTTAGTAATAGGTTAGCTTTCAGATACAATTTAGCGATTTAAAATTATTAGTTTTTTATATAGTTCTTTTATAATTGAAATCATGTTATAACTAATTCTAATTTTTATTCTTATTTATTCTTTATTCTTATTTGGCTTTTTAATATTTTTATTATTGTAACTATTGATATGTATTTTATCAATTGCAATAAAGACACTTATTATGACACTTATTATTATTCTTAGGGTATTGAAAAGTTGTCTAGTTTCTTCTCTATATTTTAAAGTCATAATTCTCACTATTTTCCTGTATCGTCCCTTCCATTTTGAGTATATGCCCACAGCTGTATTTTCTGCCCAATCAAAATTGTGCATTTGAAGTTTGAGATGTTCTTTCAGCCCATTAACATTGTCTGTCAGGTAATAAATCTTTTATTAACCAAGCTCGATCGGGACTTTGTTGTACAAGACCTCTCTGCATTTTGTCCCTACTTTCAAGATCTCAGGCCAATATCCTCCTAGTACAGCTCTCACGCTGTGTCTCCATAGGGTAATCAGTTATGGCGTTGCGCACGTGAGCGTTATGTTTTGAATGCTGTTTTTGCATTCGTGTTTTCACCCAGTCCTCTCAAACTTGCCAAATGTAATAAGCAATGATTAAATAGTGTTTTAGTATCATCTAAGTTAAAATTTTGGGTTTTAGTCTTAAATTATAAATGCCCAAATCAATGTGTTTTTTGCTGTTTTATGGCTTTATTTCTGATTTTCTTGAATTTCCTTCGGTGAAATCTTCCAAAATTTTCACAGCACATCGCGTCCAGAAGGATACTAATTAAGTAGGGTTCGTAAAGGCAGTTTTTTCAATTTTTTCAAATTTATGGCTTTTACCGCTGCCAAAAAACTGGTCTTATAGATTTCCCTGGAAAAGGAGCTCCGACTAAATAAAATATTTATTAACAGTCTGCCAAATTTTACAGAATTTCACCGAAGGAAACTCAAGAAAATTCACTCTCAGTTTTGCTTTTTGTGCTTATGTTGATGTAATAAAATATCGAAAAATACTGACGTTTCCCTTCGAGCATGCACAGATTACTTGAACTTTCATCTCCAGCGCGCATGTGATCGTAAAACTATAGGGAGCCACCTTAAGATGTATATATAAAAATATATATGGAAGGAAACAAAAGGTAAAGGTAAAGTCTGCATATGAGCCTAAGTGGCTCACCAGGCCGGAGCTCATCCCAGTTTATGTAGCATTAAGTGACTAGGAATATTTCTACTCCCCCCTGGATGGGATGCCAGTCCATCGCAGGGTTACCCCCAGCATTAAATTCGCCAGTAGCCGTTTTGCACCTGGGTGGAGAGAGGCGTTGTGAGAGTAAAGTGTCTTGCCCAAGAACACAACACAATGTCCCCGGCCAGGGCTCGAACCCGGACTGCTCGATCCAGAGTTGAGCTCACTAACCATGAGGCCACCACGCCTCCCTTGAAGGAAACAAGCTAGTTCAATAAAGCGTTTATTATACAGTTCAATGGATCTTTTAGGAGCCCACTCTTGACAAATACACAGGAAAAATTTAAGCATTCAATTGCATTCTCCCTTCCTGATTTTTAACTCAAATTGTCCACAAATATAATGTGAACTACTTCTACATGTATACCCTCCAAGGCCCTGACAGAAATTACGTCTATAAATCAAGATCAAGGCCTGAACAATCGAGAAATCTGATTACAAACTGTTAACAAACAAAAAATGGATAAACAGCGATGGCCAAATTCAGGTAAAGGTTAAGGTTGGTTGGATGGCTGGGTATGGCGATATCAGTGAACACACAGCTCACATGAAAATAAGGTTGGCCCCCAGCTTTCAGCTTGATCGGTGCCTTTAAGCGGCATTAAATGAAATTGGCTTTAAATGTGGATTTCAAACGACCTTACACCGTCATCATCATTATCGACCCGGGAAAAAAACGATGAACCTCATGAAATTAAAAAAAATACTCACTAGTCTCTGCTTTTTCCTGAAAGTGTAACGCTTATAACGAAAGTCTTTTGCATCCAAGGAGCAGAGCAGCAACGTGACACAAAATAACGCTATCAATACACCTTGAACGTTGCTCCAACCCATCCTCCATGTTTTCAATTCTTTAGACCCGATTTACGGGAAAGACTGGGTCGATCAAAAAAACATAGAACTCGTTCCCAGTCTTCCCAGTGTATTGAGGTGTCCAGAATTTCACCGGAATTTGAGTGAAATTTTAAGAAGTTTAAAGAAGGGATAGAAGGAAGAAAATTAGAATATCCTAGGCTGTCTGGGAACTGTTTGGGTGTCCATCTACTAATATTTCACTTCAAATTCTAATTTTAAAATCACATCCAACCGTACGGTCAGTTTTTCTGTTTTTCAGTTTATTAAATCCTCACCATTTCTTATTTCCCTAAATTATTTCACTAATCCATTGAAAAAAACTATCTCCTCCCAAATATCCCCCAAAATCACCCAAAAATTTACTCCGTACAAGATAGATTCGTGAGATGAATGAACATTTTTTCGATTGCTTGAAACGCGAACGAGATATTCGCATTAAGCCCAAGTTACCCTTATATTCAGACATGTTATACGTCATTCATGAAATAACTGAGATAGTACGCGCCCTCTCGTTGGTCGATACTGAGGTGGGTTTAGATGAGAGTTTGTAAACACGGTGGTGACGTTAAGATTCATCGCGTACTTTTGAGAATTGTTTAATAAAAGGGCACTTCTCGAAAGTTATGCATGCCCTCGACTTCGTCTCAGGTTTGCATAACTTTCTCGCATACTCCCAACTCTCCGCGTGTTTAGATGAGGCTATGCAAACACGGTAAAAGTGTTCTATTTCCTTAATAGTTCTATTTTCGCATTTGCACTTTCAGTGAAAGAAAAAAAAAATATACGAGCTGACAAACAGAGTCAATTCCGGTTAGGGTCAAAGAATTATTAAATAAGAGAAGTATTTAGCCCGATTTCCCCACATAACTTTCTTTTTCTTTGCATATACTGATTATATTTGCAAAACCGCCGTATTTCAGTCACTGCAGCGCGCTATTTAGCAAACTGAGCTGCGGTGGAATCTCTCTTTAATTGTCATGGTGGATTGAATTCATGAATCTTTAAAGGTTGAAGAATTTTGTTGTTGTTGTCGAATCACCCCGGCAGTAAAAAGAAAAGAAAAGAATTTCTAGCTTATTACAAGTAAGACCAATCGTATCGGAGAGGGCATCTCGTTTATTGATTAGGCATGACCCGCCCAGGCGGACATATGCACTTTTACCTTGATTACGTAACCTGCATACCAACGAATGTACATACCTGACCCACAGCTATTTTACAGTAACAGCGTGAAAAACTATGTTCATCATTTGTTCCTAATGAATCGAATTCGTTAACCTCACCCAATATCCAATGAAATGGCAGGAATCTGCATTTGCCAACTGGAACAAAAGAGTCTTCAAGAGCAGACAATACAGTGCACTAAGCTGACGAGACAAGGAAACATAATGGAATTATTCGGTCCTCTCTGCTGGCATGCACAACAAAGGCTCTCAGATAAGGCGGAGTCGTAAATAAGCTTTAAAATGCGACGCACTGTCTTCTATGCAACTTCTTTTGGAGAACCTGAAAGGAACAAGTTCAGCTGGCATCCTATTTGGTAAGAATGTGCTTTGAAACAAACAACTGTTACCTAAGAAAGTTAAGAAAGCAAAATAGTTTGAAAGGTTTCAGTTAAAATAACCAAAAAGCCCAGTATATAGAACTGTACCGAGTCAATCAGTTTCAACTGCCGTTTCACATCATTACAAACCTGAGTAAGTTGTGTCGCTTGCTAACCAGAATTTACTTGTCTTCTCATTTAAATTATACACTTACGTTCAAGGCTTTTTTACTATGATGGGACTCTGTACTTCGCTCGTAGTTACAATTTGTCGGCCACTCTTTTTTTTTTTATTTCACTCTTGAGCATGGTTGAAGTGCCGTGGTCGTTCGTTAATGAGGTAACGGAATGGTGTAAGATTGTTCTTGTTTTCATTACATTTCTTCTCAAAAGGATGCTTTATTGTTTCGAATTTCTTCCATGATGGCGGTAAAAAGGTCTTCTTCTTCCTTTTTTTAAGTGCCCACTTTCTTGGAAAAATAGCGAGATCAGCGTCGAAATAGCAATTCGATGAGACTTACTCTGTTGAAATCACTTATATTTTGTTTTTATATTATATATATCCGTTACTAGGTACAGCACTTGGAAAAGTAACAATGTATTTGGAAATCTTTCTAGTTGCATGCCTTTCATTTGGTTTTGTCCAGAGTCGCCCAGGTAACATATTGACCTTTTTGTGGATAGTATTTTGTCATGTTTCCCGATGTCTTGGTCTTAACTATTCAGTTGGTTTTGGAGGTATTTGGGTGGGGTGGGCCGGTAGGTGAGTCGATGTAGTGATTGATGGTGCCTCGGTTGAAGCGTTTTGTCGTTATGTTCATCATGACAGAGAAATACGACTGAATTAAATAACATTTGAGTCCTTAAACTACTTCACAAATTAAAACGAAGCAGTTCCTGGATGGGAACCGGTCCGAGGGAAACTGTGCCTTTGTAATTTGCTTAAAATGGGTTTAAGGGCTCGAGAAGCTCGCTAAAAACGTACACCGAACTCCTACCCACCCACTCTTAACTTCCCAACGTTTTTCTCAGTCACAGTGTTCAGAGAAAACTTAAAGCAAGTAAGACGTATCCGTTAACACCTGCAACATAAAGGGTACTCTCGCGCGCTAACAGTTTCTTTCGAATTCTTTATTTCATATTCGTCAGAAAAGACTAGTTACGGTGCGCTTGTAGCAGCTTGAAAAGTAATTTTTATGTTGATTTGTAGGACACATAAGACTTGACGACCAAGACCTCCAGTGTAAAAACTGTTTTGGTTTTGGAAAACGCGCAAAAGACAACTGTTTAGAAAACGCCATAGTCGAGCCATGCATTGAAGACAAACCAGTTTGTGCACAAATAACTTCAGATATCGATGAGACATTCGAGCTTCTGTGCACCAGTCAAACCGTGTTCAACGACGAAAAGGCTTATTGCGAAAAACACAAAACTTGTGTTGCTGTCAAGTTGTAAAGCTGCGCTCCACTGTTGAGGTATTTAGTGTTTAGTGTTTATCTATCTTATTTAGTTTCCTCAATTGTTGCTTCGAGTTGTGTCTATTGTTTTTTTAAGTGCTTTACGTTTTTGCATGGCTCCCAATGTGTTTAATATAGCCATCTATCCCTCAAAGTGCTATACGGTTATCACAATTCTCATTATTTTGTATATTTAAAACTGGATCATTGGATAATGCATTTTGTTAATATATCAATCATCTTTCAAATCCCAGCTTTTTGAATTCAGTTGAACGGTTATGATTCTTATTTTTGATGGCGTGACACTGCAAACCAGCCATATAAGTTATTTTATTGTAATATTTATCATGTACTTATTTTTTGGATTCATAGGAAGTGGAGTTAGCAGACAGATTGACAACAAGACGTTAACAGTGCCACACTAATAAGTAGATATGTGCTACGAAAAAAATTTCTTTAACCAACCGTCTATCATAAATAAAGAACATAATTCACTCGTCACTAGTTCGTCGCAATCAATGACACTCATTCATTCTCCAAAAGAGAACGGATCAGCTAGAACGAATTTGCTGTATATTGGAATGATAAGATTTTTTCGTTTTTGTGTTCCTTCAATCTTTATTGAAAAAAGAAATGTATGTTATTTGCCGACTGGGAGGTCCGTATAGTGAAAAGCTGTGACCGAGGTCTTGAAAATTTTCAAGTCCGAGGTCACACTTTTTCACTATACGGACCAACCCTAAGCCGGTAAATAACTTATTTATTTTTTCCAAGCTCTCAAACGAAAAAAACAAAACTCACGGAAAAAAACTCGCGCAAGCGTTACCGTGACCGTGGTCACAGATAGGAAAATCCGGACCGCGCTAAGAACCAATCAGATTGTAGGATTCGTTACCGTGCCGCTTGGGAAAAAATGAAACATTTTATGGCTCATCCTATTCCACTCACAGCCAGGTTGTATAGATTTGTATTTTACTTTAGTTGGAAAGTGAAAAGAACAGTGACTTTTTGGGATACATAAGAACTGAAACCAGGTTTAGTTTTAAGAAAGGTTACATGTAGGGCCGGTACAGCTAGCATGCAGATCAAAATCAAGAGGGAACATCCTCTCTTGATGTGCGAACGAAATACAAGGTAAACAGATAAATAGTTAAAGCAGCAGTGCAGGCGAATAAATGAACAAAACATGTACATCACATGTGTATGGTTTAGTTTACCTGAATTATGTCAGATAATAATAATTGCCTTGATTTTAACTGTCAATGAATTTAGCGCTCTCGCACTAACCGGGGACACTTTCCAAGCTACAATTGGAATATGAAAGAGTTGGTTTAATTTTTGAGAAAACCGGATTACCCGGAGAAGAACCTCTTGGAGCAGAGAAGAGAACCAACAACAAACTCAATCCACACATGACGCCGGGTTCGAGAATTGAACCCGAGACACATCGGTGGGGAGCGAGCGCTCTCAACACTGCCCCATCCCTGCTCCCCTATGTACAACCTTTTTCCTTGTAAAATATGAGATGTAATTGCGGGAAGTCTGAAACGGGGAAAAGCTCGTAAAGCCGCAAAACTCTTGAACAAAAGTTTATTTTTCAAATCGGCCTTCTTAATCCCGTAGGTGTCAACGAACGCTTTTAATTCTACTAATTTATTCATGTTTTTCTCGTCACTATGTTCCAGCCAATAGCGTAGCTCCACTTTCCCCATATAAATCCACACACAACCGACAATCCCTCCATTCGCTCTGACGAAGGGCTAACGCTCGAAACGTCAGCTTTATAACTCGTTACGGTGGCCAATTTACATTTTCAACCTAGTTGATATAACCCGGCAAATTACACTGAATATTGACTAAGACCAATAAATTTACAGTGTAGTTTCAAACAGACGAATCCGTTCGCCTTAGCTTAAAGTTTCTCCAGGCATGCCCACTACTCACCGGACACTTGTTCACGTCCCTATGATTGAGTGAAGTCATTCAACTGGTACGGCTCGTGCGAGTCGAAAAATAAGGCCTACGATTGGTGTGATTGGTTTAAGTTGTGGCAGTGTGGTACGTTTTAGTGAAATAAAATAAATTCATTTCATTACAACTGGTGAACGTGCCTTTCTTCTGTAAGGAATCTTGTCAAATCGTACGTATGGCTCGTACGACTCGTGAAACTGCATCTCATTAAGTAAGGCACGAATCGCACGCTTATAACAAAAGTCTTTTGCATCCAAGGAGCAGAGCAACAACGTGACACAAAATAACGGTATCAATACACCTTGAACGTTGCTCCAACCCATCCTCCATGTTTTCTTTCGACCCGATTTACGGGAAAGACTGGGTCGATCTGAAAAACATAGAACTCGTTCCCAGTCTGCAAACAAACTATGAATTTGGTTAGACCTGTGCATTGAGGTTTCCAGAGTTTGGTGTGATTAATTAACTCCTCATAAAAGAAAGAGGCTAGCAAGAATAGAAGTATATCATTGTCAGGAGGTTGCATTTTTATGCGTCATTTAGAAAATAACTGAGATCACGGCACGCGCGCTCTCATTGGTCGATAGGTGTGTTTAGATGAGAGTATGTAAACACGGTGGTGACGTTTTAGATTCGCGTGTATTTTTTAGAATTGTTTTATAAAAGCAATAGAGCACTTGTCGAAAGTTATGCAAGCCCTCGACTTCGTCTCGGGTTTGAATAGCTGTCTCAAAGTCTCCCAGCTCTCCCCTTGTTTAGAATCCGTGAACACGGTATAAAATGCAAACACGGTAAAAGTACAGTTCTAGTGCTTCAATAGTTCTATTTTCACATTTGCACTTTCAGAGAAAGAAAAAAATATATACGAGCAGACAGACAGAGTCAATTCCAGTTAGGGTCAAAGAATTATCAAATATAAGAGAAGTATTTAGCCCGATTTCACCACCTAACTATCTTTTTCTTTACATATACTGATTGTATTTGCAAAACCGCCGTATTTCAGTCACTGCAGCGCGCTATTTAGCAAACTGAGCTGTGGTGGAGTCTCTCTTTAATTGTCATGGCGCATTGAATTCATGAATCTTTGAATAATGGTTCTTTATCATTTAAGGTTGAAGAATTTTGTTGTTGTCAGTCGAATCACCCCGGAAAAGAAAAGAATTTCTAACTTATTACACGTAAGACCAGTCGTATAGGAGAGGGCAACTCGTTTATTGATTAGACGTAAACGGCCTAGGCGGACATAAACTCTTAACTATAATACATATAATTTTTTATTTATAATTTTAGCTTGATTACGTAACCTGCATACCAACGAATGTACACTTGTACCGACCCACAGCTATCTTACAGTGAAAACGTGAAAAATATATTCATAATTTGTTCCTAATGAATCGAATTCGTTAACCTCACCCAATATCCAATGAAAAGGCAGGAATCTGCATTTGCCAACTGGAACAAAAGAGTCTTCAAGAGCAGACAATACAGTACACTAAGCTGACGAGACAAGGAAACATAATGGAATTATTCGGTTCTCTCTGCTGGCATGCACAACAAAGGCTCCCAGATAAGGCGGAGTCGTAAATAAGCTTTAAAACGCGACGCACTGTCTTCTTTGCAACTTCTTTTGGAGAACCTGAAAGGAACAAGTTCAGCTGGCATCCTACTCGGTAAGAATGCGCTTTGACACAAACAACTGTTACCTAAGGAAGTTAAGAAAGCAAAATAGGTGGAAAGGTTTCAGTTAAAATAACCAAAAAGCCCAGTATATAGAACTGTACCGAGTCAATCAGTTTCCACTGCCGTTTCACATCATTACTAGCCTGAGTAAGTTGTGTCGATTGCTAACCAGGATTTACTTGGATTTAAATTATACGCTTGCGTTCACGCTTTTTTTTTTATTATCATGGGACTCTATCATGGGACTTCGCACCTCATCTTGTAAAAGAATTGATAGCTAGCAGAACTCTGATGATTTCTATAACTTGTTATTCCTGCTTCTGTGCTTGTAAATGGATTCTTTATCCGATAAAGTTAAAAAAAGAACCAAAAACTGGGGAAAAAATTTAAAATGCTACTTACAACAAGCTAAGCATGCTTGAATTTTCACGAGGCGATTGAATCATTGAAATTCAGATTACATGTTCATAAAAGCTGCAGCCGTTTTCTTTTCTCATTGAAGCTGAGTTTTGGTTTATAAAAAAATAAAATGCAAATTAAAATCTCAATAAAAATTCTCACGTAGGTCTAAAAATGTTTCGTTGACTTTTTTATGCTTATCTCCTTAACATTAATAAATAACATTTTGAAAAGGATCTTTTAAACTAACTGCTTGAAGAGACCATCTGTATAAATTGGTGCCTGGAGGTTCTATCAACTTTCTTTTCGACGTCTAATGAACCTGAATTTTCAGCGTTCTTTCACCATGCTTAATTAACAATAAAAAAAATGCGTATTGTTTTCATTAAATCTCTTCTCAAAATAAGTTTCGTTGTTTCGAATTTCCTTCATGATTTTCTTCTTACTTAAAGTGCCCGCTTTCTTGGAAAAATGATGATAGCGAGATCAGCGCCGAATGCAATTCGATGAAACTTATTTCAACAGACTGAAAGAGACCTAATCAAAACACCCTTTCCATCAACGTGGACCTTATAGTTTGTTACAGTGCCTTGAATAACTTGTAGACAGATCTTTTAAAATGACTTACTCTGTTCAAATCATTCAAATCACTTATATTTTGTTTTTATATTATATATATCCATTATCAGGTACTGAGCACTTCAGAAAGTAACAATGTATTTGGAAATGCTTTTAGTTGCGTGCCTTTCATTTGGCCTTGTCCAGAGTCGCCCAGGTAACATATTGACGTTTTGTGGTAGTATTTTAATTGTCATGGTCTTAACTATTCAGTTGGTTTTGAGGTTTGGTGGGTGGGGTGGGTGGTGAGTCGATGTAGTGAAATAGTGTTAAGACCTTGGTTGAGGCATTTTTTCGTTAATGTTATTTGTCATCATGACTATCAAATACAACTGATTAAGATAACATTTGAGTCCTTCAAACTATTTCACAAACTAAACCGAAGCAGTTCCTGGATGGGAACCGGTCACAAACTTTGCCTTTATAATTTGCTTAAAATGGGTTAAAGGGTTCAAGAAGCTCGCTACAAACGTACACCGCACTCCTACCAACCTACTTTTTCTTGGAGCCGAGAAACTCCCAACTTTTTTCCCAGTCGCAGTGTTCAGAGAGAACTTAAGCAAGTAAGACATTCACACTTGTAGCCGTTGACACTTGCAACATGAAGGGTACTCCCGCGCGCTAACGGTTTCTTTCGAATTCTTTCTTATTTGTCAGAAAAGAATAGCGACGGCGCGCTTGTAGTAGATTGAGAAGTAATTTTTATGTCGATTTGTAGAACGTATTAGACTTGACGATGAAGACCTGCAGTGTAAAAACTGTGTCGGTGCGGGAAAACGTGCAGAAGAGAAGTGTTTACAAAACGTTAAGGTCAAGCCATGCAGAGGAAACGAACCAGTTTGTGTGCAAATAACTACAGGTGCATCATTCGCGCTTCTGTGCACCAGTCAAACCATCTTCAACAACATAAAGGCTCGTTGTGAAAAAGACAAGAGTTGTGTTGCTGTCAAGTTGTAAAGCTGCGCTCCACTGTTGAGGTATTTAGTGTCTATCTATCTTAACTTAGTTTCCTCAATTGTTGCTTCGTTTTACGTTTTTGCATGGTTCCCAATGTGTTTGATATAGCTATCTATCCCTCAAAGTGCTATACGGTTATCACAATTCTCATTATTTTGTATATTACTTTATTTAAAACTGGATCATTGGATAATGCATTTTGTTAATATATCAATCATTTTTCAAATCCCAGCTTTTTGAATTCAGTTGAACGGTTATGATTCTTATTTTTGATGGCGTGACACTGCAAACCAGCC
>OMLO01003383.1_pt1 | contig 13167 bp, 9 predicted proteins | sample 1674811 | NCBI WGS metagenome assembly OMLO01 (sample SAMN06265003, study PRJEB25207) | coral metagenome | isolation source: Coral host | place: Mexico:La Bocana,Puerto Morelos, Mexico | collected 2008-11-13
ATCCGGGTACAAAACAATACAAAACAACTTATCTAGAATGTTCGGCTTGTCACGCAATGTCACGTCCGATCTCTAGTGCAAAACGGCTAGTCTAGAAAGTTCAGCTTTCAACAAGCAACTCCGTCTCGTGTACTCGTGTTGTATCCTTCGGATGAACAAACCTACGATCACCAAACAAGTCTGTTTCATTCTGTTCGCTTACTGGCCCGTGTTATTATTTTATTAATGGTGACTGGAGTTTACAATGCCCAGTCTACGAATATATTGTTGTTAACACTGTTAACAAGACGCAACTAACAACACTCGGAACTTACTTGGACTGAAGTACGCATTTGTCTACAGAGATAATTGGACTCGCACCGCAGCCATGAAGAAACAGGTATTTTAAAATTATACATCTCTAAGCTCTAAAAGTAACTTTGTTGTTTTAAGGCTGTCAGAAGTTGGAAGCAAAACCTTTTTATGGTTTAATTGGCACTGCAGCAAATGTCTACGCAAGAGCCTTGCACATGTATGCTATCTGTTTGTCAATGAATAAAATCTACATGTATGTAATCAACACTATCATCATAAGAGTAAACTCTGGGCTGCAATTTTTAGGGCTGGACTGGTGATAGGAAAGGGGTAGAAAAAACTTTCCCATTTGCAATACAATGCAATCAAACCTCAAGCTCATTTCGATCAAGAATAAAAAAATAGCCTGAAAATGTCTCATGTTCCTGTTCAATAATTTTGTTATTCAAACCCTTGGTTTTGCAAGTATTGATGTTGTGTAATAGTAATGGTTATTTTATACTAAATGCATATATTTTTTGCAGATTTTGTTTGCTGTATACTCTGCAGACACCAAGAAATCCAGACAGAAAAACAAAATTAGAAAAAAATTAGTGCGCAATGACTGAGCCATTTTTGAGATCTCAAAAGGAACAGTTGGTATCTTTGGGATGTGACACTTAATAAATATGCAACAAATGTAAACTACAGCCATAGACAATTATCTTCTACTGACTCTATAACTAAGAGGCAGTAGTCATGCCAGGTTATTGTAACCTTGGAAAGTGAATATGCTATGTCGTACGTGATGGTCTGCGGTTTTGTTACTATTATGCGCACGCATTCCATGTGCGCCTGTTGTTGAATATGAACTGCCATGTTTGATTAAACCTTGTTGTGTTGTACCGGTTTGACTGATTCAATTCCGCGAGACACAACAGAGTACACTCTACCTGGCTATGTGCATGCTTTGGATTAGAATTTTGAGTTAGAGTTATTGTAATATCTTGAAATATTAGTTCAAGTATGAACACTCAAATAAAAGCTTGCATGTAAGGCCTGCTGAGCAGCACTTTTGCATGGTACTGTTTCTTTAGATATTTTTGGAAATGAATTTCTAGAAATTTTATCTGCCTTGAGCTTGGGAAGCCTTAAGTAGGGAGAGCACAGGTTAAAAATGATATTTTTATTGTTTTTATGCCATTCTTTTGTAGACTTGAGATCTTCTTCATGTTCTCGTAAATGGATTTCTATCTTTTTTCCAGTGGTCATCACTAGCGTCTCACCAGATGAGAGATATTTTATTAGCCCACTGAGAATAAATAAAAGTGCATTAGAATCTATTTTCAGTGTCTAAAAGCACGCAAGTGGAGGAAATTTATCTGCAATTGCTTACTCACCGGCATTGAGCAGGTTGATTAACAGAAAAAGTTTAACTTTAGTAATTTACTCTAAGTTTAACTATAGTATTTAGAAAAGGGCTACAGGAACATAACCTTAAACATAGACGGGGAGTCAATATCAACTGAAAACCAGATTTGTATTAAGTGTCTAGTTCTCTGTGTCAATTTATCTTCCCAACTACTATTGCACAGTCCATGATAGGAAGGCGACAAGGCAGCAATATATGCCTTCACAATTATTGCAGTTAGATTTGGGGCCTTTTGTGTGTAATATAATATGGATGCTTCCTTACTTTGGAATACCACAGTTGTGGGCATCTTCATTTATCAGTGCAATTTGTGATGGCAATGACATGTATGATGAGGTCTATTGTGACACAGCTGTTTATTTAGATGTAGATGTCGTTCTGTCAGTGGGTGGGCACAGAATGTAATGTACAGTCACTAAGTGCAATTTTTGGTTTTTATGATGGTAATGATTTTGCTGATCTAGCAGAACACATCAGCAATCTTCAGCAGCCATCCTACGGGGTTCTTATTGGCTGTCTGGGGAAATTTTAGTGCAAACTAATGGCCTTTGCGCACTCAATGACAGTCACATTCACACCAGCAGTGGTGCCATCATTTTGATGGCAGATTCTAGCTCTCAATCTTGTTACTTTTACATGGGTAATGTATGGAAATGCACCGGGCTACGAATATGATATGATTGATTGCTGCTCCTAGTTAGGGACCACAAACAATGTACCCATGTTATAATATTTCTTTAGGGTGCTCAATGTTCATTGGGTGTTTGCTGCAACATAATATTCCCATTCCATTGGGAGGTGAGGACACACTATTATCCTAGAAAAATACAAATAAAATTAAAAATATTAATGTCAGGCCCCAAATAAATAGTGGGTGAGCATTAGGTTCAGTTCTATAAGAAAATGCGGTATGTGAAGCTATTTTAACACAGTGTTACAACTGGCTTGGGCAACAATGAGGTGGTTTATCAGTGAACATTTAAAGCAATGCCAGTATTACTTGAATACCATAACTTGATTCCATGAAGTGTTTACTATACTGTATTTTTTTGTATTTCTTTACTTTACTGAAAGTAGTCTTGGCAAGGTCAGGACGCTAGGAACACAATGATCCGACTCTGGACTGAACTTTCGTTTGACTTCTTCAATAACCTGCCCAAAATCATACGCTCCTGCGTGATAATTAGACAAAAATTTTATGGATGCTACGGAAAATGCCGCTTTTCTGTAGCTTTTTAGGGAACTCTCGAAAGATTCCTTTGCTAAAATCGAAATTTTTCAGGCAACACGTCCCAGGTACCAAGAGTCGAAATTGTTGTTTCTGAGAAACATCTAACACATGCTCGGCGAGATAGGGATTTCCGATCGGTCTAACAGTTTATCTCTGAATCTTCCATCGACATCAGTCGTATTCGTTCTTCAGCATTGTTTGCTTGTTCTGCACAAAAAATCCAAGAACAAAGTTCTTCCATTTCTTGTCTATCTAGCAGAGCGGTTTCTTATTTTCTGGGTTTCTTCGCCTCCGGACGCGTGGCTTTTGTGGTTTTCGAAGTACTTCTTTTCTTCTTTGACTTTTCTTTTCCCGTCGCAGAATTATCAGGAGTCGCTTCTTCGCCACTGCTTTCGAAAGACTTTCTGTATTCCGGGAAGGTTGCTGTAGTGTTTCTCATGCAGTAAGACATTCGGATTAAACCAATAAGTCGCACAACACATCCGATTAAACGCAACACACACCAAACCATGTGTTCCTCTACTCTTCGGTCATACAATGTACAATGACGTCATAAATACTACAGTTGCCTCAAAGATATCAGAACGTTTCCACGCTTCCTAATGAAATCCTTTCATGCGACTTTTCATGCGGCCAACATGTCACGTAAACAATAGAGGACCGCAGCTCTCTCATGATTGGCTATTATGTTAACAACCGCGAAAAACCCCGTGGGAGGTGCTTCTAAAAATAAAAAGATACGGGACAGGGCTGACTCCGTGGGTCAGTATGGAAGATGGAAGCTCCGGGTAATGGGCCCCTGATTTACCTCTGTTCCTGTGTTCCTGTGTCTTTTTGAGTCATTTAGAAGGGATTTGAGTAGAAGCAAAGGCGGTTCAGGTTTCGAATAGCTGAAAATCTTTCACCCGGTTAGAGCAACGTTAATAGTTACCGTCGATAATGGAGACTCCAAATCCCATCTAATGGTCTCAAAAAGATACAGGAACACAGCTAAATAACAGTACATTTATTTTTACTTCTGATATAGTGTTCAGCGTCCTCTGTGCGACGGCAGAGACATCTGAATCTAATATAAAGTGATTAATATACTTTACAAAACTCTGCTGTGAAATTATGCGATTGCTATCGACATATATTTTGAGCTATGAAGTTTTTAAGTAAATCGTAAACCAGTCATGTCTATCGATCGCACAAGCCTGTGTTATTTGTTAATAATCAAGGCCCGGGCCTTTCAAAACATGAGTCCCATGATTCCAGTGATTCTGCCATCATGACTCCGGCCTTTTTGATTTACACAATCCCCGATATTCAACTTCCCTCGGTCCGAGATGGCATGATATTCAACTACGTCAGTTTTTATTTACCGACCAAGAGGCCCGTGGTTATGGTCCAATCACTGATTTGACAGTCGTATGATGATGATCTAATGGACCAATAAGGTTGTGACGATCTTATTTGTTCATCGTTACACAACTCTAGCGAATGTACAAGTTTGCCAATCATCCTTTTTCTCAATCACACTGCGATGTGCCTCATTATTTGACCACAGCCACGAAAGCTATAATAATCAAGACAGTTAAATTATTTTTTTTCTAAAACAAGGGCCGATCTACCGAGGGCTCTGAAGTTAGCTGCAATATTTAAACTCGATGTTAACATATTTAAATTTGTTGGGAAACAGTCAATGGAACAGTCTCGTTTTTACACTGATTTTTTTTCTGTGATTTACTGAAGTGATTTACAGTTCATTAGTTATTTTTCAACACTAGTGTGCTACTTTGATAAATAGGTAATAAGCTCAGGATCATATTTTAAGATGGATAAAAACACGTCTTGGAGCCTTGTAATCCTCGCTATTATTTTACTTTGCTAGACTCGATTTTCTTTGCTCTCACTCGGTAAGTACATTCAACATTACTACTGAGCTTATTCTGGGATATTTCTTATTTTGCCTATCTGAAAAAAATATATGCTGCCACCCACTGGTTTCTCGTGTAGAAATGAAAGTAAATCCATTTCGCTGAATTTTGCATTTCAAACATGATGTGGAATTGGTTGTGTATGTAGGAAATGCTATACTGTCAATTACCAAACAAACTAATAATTTGTAATACCGCGATATAAATGATATGAACGTCAAAAGTGAGAAAAGTAATGCATCATGGATAAATTCTTACTGCATGTTATAATAACCCCCGGGCTTACCCCGGCATGACATTTTCCATTTTTTTCGTACTTAGTGGTCTATTTTCCACCCCCGAACACACGAAAGGAGACAATTTCCCCCCCCCCCCCCCCCAGACTCCCCATTGGCCATGGACTTTATGTACAGAATAGAGACCAAATGTGAAATTCTATTCACAAGTAAAGCGCAACGTTTTTACAAATGCTGACTTTTGACTGGAATGACTTTGTCGTTCATCATCGCTATTTCAATATGGTGCACATTGTAAGGCCTACAAACATTGACTTTGTGGCCTGTTTACTGAAGAACTTTTAACTCTAAAAATATTGTAAGAAGGTTGCTACATGTACGTATATAATAATAAAATATGGAATCCTTGAAGCCTTTGAAAAGCCGAGAAACAAACCTCCTGAATCTGGAATTCAGCCCACATATTGTATAGTCCTCTTCCGTAGAGCCACTTTTAGAAACGGTTTTCCATAAATTATTGAGGTGGTACCGATGAGATTCGTTACAAGAACCAAGGGATAAATAATGAAATGGCTACTTACATGTATGGCAGGGATCTTGCTAATTTAAGATACTTAATGGGCACCCGGAAAACGTTCTTGGCTGTCTGAGTAGGGTGAAGGGCGTTTAGATGAATATGTTTTTACATCACTTTTCCTAATATCTCAACAATGAGAGAGCAGGGGAATGAGTATCATGAAGCTATCATGCGGCAGTGTGTCCGTAAAACATGTCTCCCATTAACAGGAGTAATAAACTTAGATCTAGTAAAATATTTGCAAAACTGAGAAAACAATTAATGCTTTTCAGATCACTAAGGTAATGTCACATTAAGAAGACAAACACAGCGGCAATGCAGAGTGAATTTGTGCCAGTTCCCAAGGAGGTCAAAGCTCATGTCATTGGTACGCGAGGATCTGTGATACGGGACATTAGCCAGAGATCTGGGGCACGAATTGTGTCGACAAGCGCAGAGGAGGAAGGGTTCACTACTAGCGGCAATGAAGAGCAGATAGCACATGCAAAGAGACTTATTTTGCAAAAAGTGGTAAGTTGTAAAGAGAAATGTCTTCATTTTACGTTATATCTGGATGTTATTCTGACGGTTTTTCCCCTAACATTTCAAAGAAATGACTGGAACCATTTTCTTGACAGGAGGAGGTAAAAGGAGGGACCTGGGATTTGGTGAAGATTCCAGCTGAATACAAAGGTTTAATAATTGGAAAAGGAGGAGCTAAGCTCCGTGAGATAAGCGAGCAGACAGGAGCAGAAGTGAGTCGCAGAAAAGGGGAAGTGTATATTACAAGTGGAACAGAACGTCAAAGGGAAGAAGCGAAAGTGAACATAGGGATAAGATTGGTGAGAAGATCTCTTTTTATTAAATTTCAATAAAGACTTGATATGTCACTTTTTTATTCCCACATTTTGATTGCTTTGCGAATAGTACCCTTCATTATATTTTGGTGCAAGAAAATATGACTATTTTGGGGGCTCATTAGTTGTTACTAGAAGCGCACACTTCCCCGAGAGCGAAGCTCGAGGAAAACTGTAAGCCTCAAGAAAAACTTAGTATTATTATTATTAATCTCGTGTCGTTGAAGGCAGTTGAGGATGTACATTGTAAAAGACAGTCCGCGTTCAACGTATCCGTAAGACGATAATGTGAGCATAGCAATATTCATCTCCAGGATCTAATGTTGCAAATGCAAAAGCGCTACAAATGTATCGGAGAGTGAAAGCAATCGATTTTAAAGAACACGATATAGAACAACCAATACAGTACCGCAGCAGCATTCCAAGGGAACCCAAACTCGCATGAAGACCTCAAACGTATACCACTCGAACTGATTAATGATAATATAACATCTAAACGTAGCCATCATGAATCACTTCATAGCCTATGGATCGGATAGGATCAAAACCATGAAACCACGTAATATAAACAGTCTGTCCAAAAATGTAGCAAAAAAATACTAAGTTACACCGACTAACATGTTTTACCTATTCTTTTTTGTCCTCATTGGCTATTTTGATTTTAAATATCATGGGTCAAGTTAGAACTTTTAAAGATCTTTTATTTATCACATGTTTTAGCGCCATTCTGTTTCTTTAAAATAAAATCCCCCGATAAACATGTAGGTTGGAAAAACTGATTCTCTGCTCGTTTATCTTTGCTGTTTTCGTTATTTGTTATTACTTAAAGAAAATGTTAGGGCTTGGGATGCGTTCATTTCAATAGGAATTGTCAGACGCGAACCTAGTCGTATCTTGAGCGAAACCTTTAATTAATATAAGACCCAGGATTGTAAGACTGAGTATCTTATCACAGGCAGTCGATGACATAAGATAATATCAGACGGCTTGGGACGAGTAAGGCAGGCATGAAATGCCACCCAAGCAGCTCCATTTCCAAATTTCAGAATCAATACAAAACTGGAATGCTTTTTAATTGCAGGCTGGTGCAAGACTCAGGGGTGTAGAAAATGAATTCAATAAAGTTTGTTGCTTTGTTGATGGATGCAATCTTCCTGAGAACTTTGGACTTAAGCTGGAGCAAGTGTTAGAAGATGATCGCATGGTTCTTCTAGGGGCCCACAAGCAATATCGACTGAAGCCGAGCGAGAGATTTAAGTCTCAGGTCTGCATATTACTTTGACACTTACGACTAACCCACCCCGAATGGGATAGACATCCATCGTAGGGTTCGCCACCGATTAACACAGTTGGGTAAATAGAGACATTGTGTCAAAGTTAAGTGTCCTGCCTAACCTAGAACACAACACAATGAACTCCAGCTAGGGCTCGAACCCAGACTGCTCAATCCGTATTCCTCCATGCAAATCATTAAACGGCCGCGTTCCCCTGGAACGGAAATCATTACAAAACTGGAACCCATGCCACTGATTGTAGTAACTTTATGTTGTAGTGGTAGCTTTATTTTAACACGATACTTCCCATTCAAGGAAACTTCACAATTATTACTGAAGACTTACTACCTAACAAGTTAAATACTAATAATCCCTGGTTGTAATAAAATTAATGAACCTGTGTCACAAGGATACAGTGTAATTATCTGAAAATCACTAAATGATGAGAAGGTATGTTTTTATCAATCGAAGGGCCGCTGCATTTGCAGAGATTTAAGGTTTCTGGGCCTGCAGCGTTCTTGTTGCTTTAAGGCTGGCAGTGCTTAAACTTTTGTCAAAAAGGTACACAAACAGTGTAAATGTGCTTTTCCTTAGGAATCGTTCGCCTCTAACAGTAATGACCCAAGCTATCTGGCAGAACTTGCACGCGCGGCCTTGGAATCACTCAATATGCTTGAACGTGAAAGAAAAGAAAACGGTTCTTGGGAAGGTGACATGTGGTGTCATTTTGGAGCAGCCATTATCCGGGGAGCTAGTGAAGGTAGCTTATGTTTTATTGTGTCATAATCAGGTGAAACTATGCGATCCACATTTCCTTGAAGCTGTAGTACACCTTAGAAAGTGAACCGTTGTAGCTTGAAGTTACCTCTATACATGGCGAACTTGTCATACAACACTTTGATAGAATAGTTCAAATGAATAGATGAAAGATCATATATTTGAATTGCGGAGAAAGATATGAAGACATGATTGATCATCCCAGTTATACACAGAACTTAAGCAGCTGTGAAATCCAAACCTGAAAAAAATTCAGGCGTGGGTTCGAATTCCGTTCACGCCTGAATTTTTTTCAGGCTTTCATTTCACAGCTTCTTAAGTTGTGTGTATAACTGCGATGATCAATCCTATATTCAGATAGAATAGTATTAGGTTTACTTTGAGCAACTTTGCTACCGACCATTCCTTCAAATTTTCTCTTTTTTAACTTCCCTAGTTAGTGATGCTTGGCATTGTGCCAAATACTTGTCTTCGTATCCGAATCAGATGTAAATTTGTTCTTGAACATTGCATAATATCGGGATATGAAATTATGCAGAGGTAACCTAATTAAAGTGTGGTTCTAAAGGTATTAACTCTAACATACGGAATTGATTTCTGACGAGCTAGGAATGTTCTTACAACGGTTATATAAAGCTGTGTGGCAACTAATGGCAGTTGTCTGGCTTCTTTGACCTCTAATGCAAAGCATATTGTACAAAGTACGTCGAAGAAAGAGATTGTCTTAAGCTGTAGCACGACGATGGACAAGAATAAGTACAGTGAGCTCTTGCAAATCGCACCGAGTTTTTCATAGCCCCAAAAACGTCCATTAGGGACAATCCATGTCAGGATGTGCCTTGCCTTATTACAGCCACCTTCCACACCCCTTTTTACAGTCATCTTTCGCACCACTCCTCGTCCGTATAGTCGAACCTCTTACCACGAGGTTCACCTGTGTCAAGCTACAGCCCTCATTGCCAAAGCCGAGTTAGTAAAAGCTGTGTATTTATCTTTTTAACAGAGGAAGCTTCCGAGAGAGAGTGGAGCATTGACGAAGTAACCAGGAAGTTTCAGCGGTCAGCGGAAAAAAAGTATTGGAGAGTTGCATTAAGAGAAGGAGTGGATTTTGTCGACGATATTTTCAAAGGAAACTTTAAAAAGGCATCTCAAGAAAATACTGAATATGTTGCTAGATATGATTTTACATACTTATCACCAGGTGGTTATGAATTAAGGTGCAAGGTAAGTTAACCGGTAACTGGAATTATATCGAACATTTTCCTTTAAAACCCCTGCTTTGTTTCCATCGAAGTGAGCCCCCCGCAAACTATTTTCTAGAAGATTGTAACACACACACATTTCTAAGCAGTTCATGGATAACACTAATAGCACCCAATTTGCTGAGGAGCAATACTGAAGGGTTAGTATACTCGTTTTGTATGTGCTCTTATATTTATTCGCTGAAATTTGCCTCTCCTAGATAATACACCAGAAGCGTAACATTCGATGATGATGTAATGAAAAAAGGTGAATTAATTACCGCGATTTTACAGGTGTGGGAAGCAAAGGAAGACGTCAAGAAAACGCCGCAGGATATACCAATCCATATTTGGAACATTCTGGAAGAGATTCACTTTGAAGATGAACTAACACGATCACGATGTAGAGGGTGGCTTGTTTATCCATCTCGAAGATATTTACAGGCCGACATTTTATTTCCGGGGTGCGAATTTGATTGCAGACTTACCATTCGCGGAAGAGCAGGTGGGGTTACTGAAGTAATAATTATTTCATCGTGTATTTTTTTACAGTCCTTCAAATATTTTCACTTGCACGCGATTGGTTTAAATGCGTCACGTGACTGAATATGCCCTGTCCGTGATATTCTACAATTTTCAGATCCCGCATGTCGCGAAAAAGTTTAAAAGAATAATAAACAAATTAGAGTCCTCTTCAGAGACTTTAAAACTACGCTCAGATATTTGATCTGTTCCTCGAAGTTCACAGTTTCATCGGCGAGCTGCGCTCTCGGAAAACTGTTCGCTTCGCGGAACAGATCATGCCGCAGATAAATATCCAACTATATTTCGCGCTAAATGGAGGCTACTGTTTGTTTAGGTAACTAATAGAGGCACGTAATAGCGGAGCTCCTGCGAGCCGAAAGCGCGCGAGTAGAGCTCCATACTTAAGAACATTTAATTACCCATTGAGCTAAAAATTTATGGTTGCCACGTGGCTGTCCATACTTGTCCGTATGCCACTTGAACTGTGCTTGTAAAGGGTGACCCCCATACCTTAAATAAAGATGCAAATTAAACTATTAAAACGATTCGCTACCTATAGTTTCTTAATACGTGATAACTCGAGATCATAAATTTGGGAAACGAAGGAAAACTGGGAAATGTATTTGGACTAATGCTCGCTTGTGGTAAGCCGCGTTATTTTGGCGGGAAATCGCATTGCCAAGGTCGAACAAAGGAAAGTTTTAAAACGACTTTCTAGTGGCCATTGAGGTAGTCTAAGGTTTGAAACTCGAGAAAAGGCATACATGTAAGCATGCTGTGCAGCTCCGCTTTTAAGCTTGGCGGAATCTATGTGTTATAGCCTCTACAATTTGCAAGCATTATAAGAACTAAAGAATTATAAGAATGATAATAACTTTAGATATTTCTGTCTGAAAACGTATTGTATATAACAGTGGTATAGCTGTAATGTCCAGTTTTGAGGCCGAACTTTCAAGATACTTTGTTGTAAATTGACAAATGTTAGCATTTTAAATTTGAAAAATCATCTGTGTTTACCGCTTAGCAAATATTCAAATAAAGGCCGACCCAAATTATCAAAAGTACGCCTGTTGATTCAGACGTCGAACATAATTCACTGAACTTCAATTTAGTTTGAACCAAACACATCTAAATGCCAGCGGTTTTGAAACAAAGTGTAAAATACGTTATAACATAACCTTGGGAAAGCGCGCGTTCTGATTGGCTAATACGCTCGATCCATCTGGCCGTGGGTTGCACACTAACGTCAATTCCTTTATTTGTAATTTTTCTCGGAGGAACAAAAATTCGGAGACACGTAACCAAAAACAGCCTTACGAGATTAGTAATGCATAGCGGGAATTTTAGAGAGAATTTTGCAGAGATTTGGCGACAATAAAATTCATGTGGGAAACGCTAGCCTCCAATGTAACGGAATTCCCCACGAATCTCACAAATGGCAAATAATTCAAATATTCACAGGTTTATTGGCTACTGTCACTGGTTCTTTCACAATCACGGTAAAATTCGAAAGGTCAGTTACTTCTCTCAACTTAACTCGACCGATCAAAACTGAACTCGAATCACTAAAAGATTAGACTTTTATACAGAACATTGCGTGCAGGCGGACTAATTGTGCATGTCCGGGCTTTGAAACATATCTTATCGGTTCGTTTCACTAAATGACTATCGAATTTATATAATTTTATACACCACATGGGATTCCTAATTTTAACGTATTAACAATAGTCCCAGTCTCCGACATTCAGCCCAAGCTATCATTTTGAGCTTAATGCTTTCGTCGAGCAAGACATGTACATGGTTGAGAGTTTTAACAACTTTCTGTTTTTAGGTGAAGCCTTACATACGAAATTCTTCTGTTCCAAAAACATTAAAGATAATAGTTTTACTCAGCTATAATAAAGGAGAAGTAGTAAAACACTACAGTGCTTCCCAGCCAGCAGCTCCAGTGCTGGATCCAGCTCGGAAGTCATCAGGAGGAACCATGGCAGACAGTTTCGGCCCCTACTCCTCGACTGCCTTCTGCCATGGCGGGGCCTCTCCCTAAGGAGGCTTCACAAGAGCTGGTGCTGGCTGGGACATGAGTTAAGAAGAAAATAAAACTAGCCACACTCTGTCATCACGCTTTAGCCAGATTAAGTATGAGGCTTTCTCTGCTGCCTGTTGCAGGGCGGCTACCGACGTTCTCTGTTCTCTTGTGGTAAATCCAAACCGACCACGCATCAAGTTTGCCAGTTCTCGACTGACATACGCTTCTTTTGTGCTTAGCAACCTCCCGCGTCCATCCATAACTCGATAGCTGCACGCTGCACGCTCACCATTTAACAATTAGACCCGCAGCCCGCAAGGGCTACGGGTCAATAGACCATGAGGCGAAGCCGAGTAGGCTATTAACCCGTGGCCCTTGAGGGCGAAGGGTCTAATTGTTTTAGTAGTGGACTAATGCAAATCCTGCATTTTGATTGGCTGCGCTACTAGAGGACTATTATCAATAGTCATCGAGTAGCGAAATTCTTTCGTTTTATTCCCAAAAAAATCCTTTCTTCAACTTCCATTTGCTAACTTTATTATTGCTTTTGTGTGTCCGACTAGTTGGGTGATAATAATGATTTACTCGCCTTAGGTTTAGTACTTGAAAGATCGACGTCTGGATCAAAGCTGTTCCAAAGCTGAAATTCCCGACTGGGCTAGGCGGGAAGAACGGCCAAGCCGTTCCAAATTCAAATATAGCAGTTGTTTACTGATTCAGACGCCGAACTTTCCATGTACCTAGGTAATTTGGTTATATCAACTAAGTTGAAAATGTAAATTGGCCACCGTAACGAGTTATGAAGCTGACGTTTCGA
>OMLO01003384.1_pt1 | contig 13158 bp, 12 predicted proteins | sample 1674811 | NCBI WGS metagenome assembly OMLO01 (sample SAMN06265003, study PRJEB25207) | coral metagenome | isolation source: Coral host | place: Mexico:La Bocana,Puerto Morelos, Mexico | collected 2008-11-13
TACGTTAGTAATGCGCTCTCTCTTTGTTTTGTGTTTGATTGTTACGTTAGTAATGCGCTCTCTCTTTGTTTTGTGTTAGATTGTTACGTTAGTAATGCGTTCTCTCTTTGTTTTGTGTTTGATTGTCACGTTAGTAATGTGTTCTCTCTTTGTTTTGTGTTTGATTGTCGCGTTACTAATACGCGCTCTCTTTGTTTTGTGTTGGATTCTTACGTTAGTGATGCGCGCTCTCATTTTTTGTGTTTGATTGTTCTGTTAGTGACACGCGCTGTCATTTCCTGTGTTTGATTGTTCCGTTAGTGATGCGCACTCTCATTTTGTGTTTGATTGTTACATTAGTGATGCGCTCTCTCATTTTTTGTGTTTGATTGTTCTGTTAGTGATACGCGCTCTCTGATTGTTCCGTTAGTGATGCGCGCTCTCATTTTGTTTTTGATTGTTACATTAGGGATGCGCTCTCTCATTTTGTGTTTGATTGTTACATTAGCGATGCGCGCTCTCATTTTGTGTTTGATTGTTACATTAGTCATGCGCGGTTTCTTTTTATTGTTTCCTTGTTAGGTTTGCAAAGCGCAGTTGTCTTGTTTTCTGTTGTGATGCCTACTCTCTTTGTTTTAAGCTGGTGTCTTGCGCTCTTTTTTCGTTTTATGTATAAATTTGACTGTTGTTTTTTTGTTTGTTTTTTTTACGTTTCTGTTGACCTTTTGTTTTGTTCAGCTGGAATTCCTTTTGTCAGTATTTATTTCGTTTTCTAGTTTCCGATGAGAAAGTACTTAGCATTGATAGAAGGAAGGCTAATTGATGAGAAAGACGATGCCGCCTATTCCCGGTGAGTACATTTATCTACTTCACTAAAAATGATAACAGATCCGAGTGTAGTTCAGTTCGGTCTTGAATGGTTTTAATCATAATACTGGTATTGCAAGTCAGAGTTGTCATCCGCGTGTATGGTTATAGCTGTCTCCTTCAAGGCGAACTCCCTCTTCAAAAGATTTTGTGACCATTTAAATGAACACAATTCAACGTTTTGTTTTCGTGTTTTACCGTACCCACATTCGGAATTATTATTATTCTGCGATATCGAGGCGCAGGTCTGATATGGTTTTTTCGCACGCTTCGGCGGCATAATCTGTTCGTTTGGTCTCGCCAAGGGTATTTATGAGAGGTTACGTCTCCTCAAAAACCATGGTTCGAGTAAACTCGTCTGATTTGTCTCCTAAGCGCACCAAATGTGTACGATTAGGTACGTCAAGTGGGAAAAGCCTGACCTTAATCAGCAGGTCAGACACATCAATTTGACGCTTTCCCTATAGCTGGACGCGCACGCGCACCTTTTAATTCCGTCAACTTGGAAATTTATCTAGCGTATTGTTTTCCAACGCAATTTAACGTATGATTTGTAACTGGCACGTTTTAAATCACTGTAAAGTTTCATAACCGTCACACTGACGATGACGGATGTACCGTCGAAACATGTTTGTGAAAATTATTAGAAAAGTCGTATTATTTTTGAAATTTTCTACATTTTGCTGCTGTCTCGACGATTTGGTATATATATTATCATTCGTGTTCTATGTTATGTGTACACACAGAAACTTGTTTTTAAATCTCTGACGTTGACCATAAATGCTAGGGTTTGATAATGGTTATTTTGTGTCGTATTTAGGATTTTCGCCGGCTTTAGGCGCTTCACACTTGGATTGATATATCTGGCGTTGTACACTGTGCTGCAGCCGAAATTTAAAGAGAGTTTTCTTATAACAGAAGAGTATGATGTAAGTTCCAAGACGCTATGAGCAGGTTGTGATCATTTTATTGTTATATTACGAGTTACCTTGGCAACAATAGGATATTTTAATTCACCCTTAATTATAACTCGAAAATGAATCTGGCCTCGACCCTTATTTTTATTTTGGGATTTTAATCAGCATTTCAAGATTCAACTTTTAATTTCTTCTGAACATTTTTGGGAACTGTTACCCGTCCTAAATTTTCGAAAAAAAAAATAAAGTGGCCATGAACCTTGAACCTTTACCATAATTTTTTTAAACTGAGCAAAAAGTTGTACTTCGACATTCTAACTTCTAATCGAAAATAATCTTGGAGTTAAAAACACTTACAGTTAATTTACAAGTGTTTTGTACGGGTCATACTGCTATAATGATAAACCTTTTGCGTCACCTAGGTGGCCATAACGCTTTTGCCAATAATCGAATACGTTTTGTTGATATCACTGTGATAGCATTAACCGCATCCAACCGTTTGATTGACAGCGACTGAAATCTGCAGAGAGATTCAAGTATTCCCAAAGCTAAATCTGTTGACCAATCACAGCCGACTAGTTCTAGGTATTCAAATTATTATGCCGAGCGTTGATAAACTGGGCACTGTAAGTACATGTGGCGAAAGACAATAGCATTCTGGGCGATGATAGAGTGGTGGAGCTTAGGCAATGTGCTGAAAACTGCTAGAAACCTTTGCAAGCCTCATTAAATACCTCTTACCATATGGAGACCTTTGGTTTCTTTTTTGTTTTTTACTAAAAATTGAATTCTTTGCTTGTTTATTTTCTCTTTCAGCAAAAGTCACTCTTTTATAAGTTCTGTTACGCTATTGGGACAACTAAAGCCAGTGTTATGAAGTACCAAGCAGTCTGGTTACTTGCTGTAAGTATTGCCGATAAATGGAGTGACCTTTGTCGTGAATCATTTGACTTGAGACAAGACCCTATTTGCGGTCGCTCTAATCATCGAATTTGTTCCGCCAGCAGTTTCTCCTGCAGGAAAGGAGCACGCAGAAACGATCATTTTCAGTATAAATAATAAAAAACTAATGACTATTTTTCCTTAAACTAAATTTTGACAATGCATGCATTGCCAGTAATTAGCTGAGCAAATGAAGCCATTTGTTATTCTTGCGCTGTATTTTTGTTTAGAAATCAATTAATTTCATCACACCGCAGTGTGAACAATCTGTAAATCAGACCATCAAAATATGGTCGTAATAGAGAGATTCCTTACTGATCTTTTGGTCGAGTCAAGCTAGAAAGAAGCTTTGAGAGCGTTGCGTTGTGTTCTTGGGCAAGACACTTCACTCTCACAGTGCCTCTCTCCGTCCAGGTGTATAAATGGGTACCGGCGAAGTTAATGCTGGGGTTAACCCTGCCGATGGACTAGCATCCCATCCAGGGGAGAGTAGAAATATTCCTAGTCGCCTTCATGCTACGGAAACCGGGATAAGCTCCGGTACTGATGGGCCACTTGGCTCGTATGCAGACTTTACCCTTAATCGTTTTATAAAGTAATCAGGCAGGTTTCTAGAGCAGATTACCACTGTTTTGCATATCATGATTTGTCCAAGGATCGTCCAAGTTTTCATTGTCAACCTTTGTTTGATTTTCACGACAGGAAGGTTCTTGTATCATATCAGGCTTGGGTTATAACGGCCGCTCAGAGGATGGTGTGGTCAGATGGGATGGCTGTAGCAACGTCCATCTGCTTTTATTTGAAACCGCTTATACATTCCAGGTATTAAACGAGTCATTGGTCACCAACTAACGATGAACGAATTATCCGCACATAGGCAAAACGAAGCCTTTTTTCGCAGCCCCATTTTTGATCCACGCACAACTGAAAACCTCTTTGGGGTGAAGGTACAGAGGGCACAAATAACGGTTGGAAAAGAAACTAAAAGTTGCAGAGTGCTAACCGGTCTGGTTTGTCAACTCGCCTTTTTTCCACACATTTTCCATGCCACAAGTTAGTGGTTTTACTAGTGCACACAGTGTAGACTTCGTTACAAAGAGGCTTAAACTGCTCATATTTTCCTTTCCTGAGGGTCTGGATAGGGTTAAACTGACATATGTACGCTGAGATTAGTCAAATGTTTCTAACCGTCAGCTGAAAAAATGACTTTCATTGATTGCTAAGATTCCCAATCTGCAATTTATGTAATAAAATTTCAGAAATGGGCTTAAGTGCTACCGAACTGAAATCTGAGAAATCACCGAAAATTGAACTCGTAACTCACTGAGACCTTCTTTCAAGGATATATCAATTACATTTAAGTCTTGCTTTGTAACTATCCTCGGGTATCATTCACTACCTAATTTCCGAAGAGACAATTTTGACCATGTGTTTTTTTCTCTGAGAGTCTTCCTTTTTTCCCAATAGCACGTTATAGATGCTTTTAATTTGAACACCAATCAGTGGATGTTTAGGTAAGAGTTGTCCCTTCTTCAACATATGCAAAGTTTCGTCCGAGATTCAAATTTTATATAGTTATTTTTAGCTTTTGCTTTCTTCCCTGGAGGTTGTCTAGCAGGACGTTATGACAGGATATTTAAAACATACGACCACTTGGTTTTCAGGCCTTTGATGGACAAGATATAGATATAGCCAGTCAGAAAGGGAGTCTGTTCTTAACCAATCAGAAGCGAATTTATGGTGGCCATCTTCACAGTCAGGGCAAAATTATCAAATTTAACTAGATGCTTTTATTATGTGTTAGCGTTCTCCTGTTCACCATCCTTTCCTTTTCTTCTAATGTTAACTGTTCATTTCCTTAATTCTCGTCACCTTTTTGCTTGATAGTGTATCTTTTTGTAAAACAAATTCGATTGATGACCGTGTTGCAGCTTTCGAGGATCTCCAGAAACTGATATTGTCATCTTATTTTCACCACTAGGTATTTGTACAAAAGGCTCCGTTTCCTTGGAAACAAACTTCTCTCACACTTTTTGACACTCTTCTTTGTGGCGCTGTGGCACGGTATTGCTCCTGGCTTTTTCCTGTGCTTTATTGGAGAGTTTGTTGTCATTGTAATGGAACAACAGGTAAGGGAAACGAAGTAAAACAATAAAGAAGGAGCCATTTTGCTCCATCCACGCCGAAGCTGCTTAGTGGTGCTCGGCTTTCGAATGAACGTTTGAAGAATGTTTATCGGCCTGTCGAACAGTCTTCTCCAAAATCACATAAAGTTTTTTTATTCTCGATCTTTCGTGATTCACATACACTCTCAAAGCTAATTTTACAGCATCTTATTTTTATAAAATGGCACAACGGTAACTGTCGAATTGCTCTTGTCGTCAGTTCAGTTTAAATATTGTGTCTACACTCAGCAGTTACTTGCTTGTCAACTACTTCTTTATTAATCGCGACATTTTGCGACAAACAGACGAAAATTGCCTTTCTTGTTGTGAAGGCCATTAAAGGCTGAAGGCTATTAATAGCGCTACTAAAGGTAATGGAATGTGCGATAACTAATAACTCCTGGTTATCTTCTCTTCTTTTCCATTCAGGTTTTAGGTCTTTGTCGTCGTGTAGTCCAGACGCCATTTGCAGCTTTCCCGCCGTTATTGAAGCTACCCATCATCCTCTTAGGTGTTTGTTTGAGACTTGCAGGCGTCGCGTTTTTCTTGATTCCGTTCTTGCTGCGGAGACTGGACCTTACTCACAAGGTAATTCATTTCTCGGAAGTAATCGACATCTTTGGAACTTTCAGTGTCCTGAAACGAGGCTATCAAATTTTTGTCCTTAATTAACATAAATAAAGTCTCGAAGATGGAACGTTCTTTGTCTTGTTGGTAAAAAGATAAGTAAAGATTTGTTAATGTAACAGAACGAAAGTACACTCTTATTTCACCCTTAAACCACGGTGCAATGCTTCTAGAAAATCTAGCAATGAATATTCTGCTTTTATTTCTTTCTTATCAAAGATGTTTCAAATTAGATGTTCCTGAGGCGTCTTCTAATCAATCACTTCGTTAAATCTCTATTGTGGATAATTGATGGGAGAGGGGTACCGCTGCAATAGATTATACGGGGAGGTCCCCGTCCGAATTTATGGGGTAATTTTCTTAGGCTGAGGGTATATATGTTGCATTAGGTGAAATTAAGATTTGGTTGGAATTGGCATCCAGACTTTGAAAATAGCTTCTCAAATAATTTGGAGCATACGCACCTGACATTTTTGCGGGTTACTTAGATGAAGATAAGTAAAAATGTCTGAATTATTAGCAGAGTTATAGAAAAGGGATGGAGTGTTTCTTCTGGTAAAGGGATATCATTGGTATATGATTGGGTTACCTTAAATCTCTAGCAAAAATGTTTTAAAACTGAGAAAGGACTTGAACTTCATGACCGACTTTCCCGTATAAGACGATCTTGGACTCCGGGCTGTACTAAGTTACTAACTAACCTTCTAAGCTCCTTTAAAATTCACGATAAGAGCTTTTCCGGGTGTTAACATTATTTTAGGATATTCCTGGGAGGAATTCACGCTACTTATAGCCCCTCTTTGCTCGTCTCTTTTCTTTTCATTTTTTGTTCTTTAGGCGTGGCTTTCTCTTTACTATACGGGTCCTGTTGTTTTAGTCACTTGGTTCGCTCTTTACCCAACGATTTTCAAACCACTCGTAAGAGGTCTGAAGAGAAAAACAGAGGATGCGAATGAAAACAGGTAAGACCAAAATTTTGTCCTGTCCTCCTTGAAACGTTTCTTTACTAAAGCCCAGCTTAAAATCCTTAGTCGCTTTTTTTAGAACTGCCAGCAATATTCAATGCACAGTTGATAAGTGTTTCTTTTATTTATTAATTAATTTATTTATTTATTTTCCCTCATTTCTTGGAACCAGGAGTGATGGGCTCCTCTTGAAACTAATTTTGTTTGAAAGGTCATATCAAAAGATGGAATCGTTTGCTTGATCACTGCTTGTAATATCAAATTAAATTTCCATCAAGAAAATCATAATTAATGAAGTTCATAGACCTTTTCATAGATCGATTTCCATTTAAAATTCTTTTGTGGGCCTTTAAATTAGGCTTAGAGTGAAAATTCTTTTGAATTACCAACATCAAAACGAGGTTAGGTAGCCTAATTTGAATACTTGCGAGAGAATTTGTCCGCAATTTATGAAAGTTGCCTGTTAGTACTTAACTTGTCACTTGTCACGTTAGATAAAGTACATCAAATCACATCACATCACATCTTTCCATTTTCTTTCCTTTCAAAGATTAAAAGAAGAGTAAAGATACTCGAGCCAGTGGATCTTCACAACCCAAGCGTCCTGCTATGGCTTTCGTGCTGTTCAAAAGCACATAAATTAAAGATACTATTTTTAAGGAACCACAAATTATGCATACAAAGTGTTATATTTAATTTCAGCCTTTGTAAGACTAATAGAATAGCTTTAATTACAGATGTATGCAGTTGGTGAGGTAAAATAATACGTTCTCGGGGTATTGGGGTCATAGTGAGACCACTGAAGTGCCTCGTTTTCATGTTATGACTCACTTGTAATAACTGTTAATCAAAGGAAAGTTCTAAGATTACCTAATTCTAAATAATGAATTATATTAATTATATTAAAGTATCGAAATTTTCGTGGTAGTTTTCTGACTGTGCATACGCCCAAGGGTTAATCTTTACCGTTATCGACACTGCGCCAAAGGAATTTGAAAACTATATAAAGTGTTGTCTGTCCTGTTTTCACGAAAAGTGTCCGGCTGACATATTTTATCGGAGCAAAAAATCTCGAAAACGTTTTTCGAAACTTTGGGACTTTTGGGTGGTGGAGACCTTTCTGGGAACTTTTTGGGACCGATTGGTACAGATTTTCGTAGTAGAAATTAGATTTCCTAAACGAAACCTTGGTTGATGCTATCACAGAGTCTGGTTACTTGCAGGGTTTATGTTAATCTAATCAGGAAAAACTAAAGAATAACGGAGATTCCTGTCGTGAAATGTCATTTTAGCGTTGCTTTTTCACCTCCATTTCAAAACGAGTCTTGGTACAAACACAACTTTTGATACTGAACTCACTTGAAGACCTCGCGCATCTAATTTCATGTCGATATTTTTATATAACAGGACTTGTTGTAAAACAAAGGTGTTTAAAACAAAACTTAACGCAAATGATCTATTCAACTTAAACAAATACTCGGGAACCTCGCAGTCAAACTCTCACGTGTAAATGTGAATACGGCTTTCTTTTCTCCTGCCTCGCGCATGTTATTTGCATTTTATTCTTTAGTTCCTCGTGGTCGAGAAGGTTCCACTTCTTCGACGGACGAAAACTTCTAAACAAATAGACGAAGACGCCGTGAAAGCGGTCGGCGTAAAGATAATGGACCAGCCACTCAATACCTGGTTTATCCCGCTTCGGAGGCTGAAGGAAAAGGTGAATATTAAAGCATTTAAGTTGTGGGAAATAGCGAGAGTGCACTCAGAGTGAGTTGCTGTCATATTATATTTGTTGAAACGGAGAAAACGAATCGAAAATTAAAGTTGCCAACTCAAATAATGCTGGTGGAAGCATTACTTTTTAGAGGGTGTGGAGATTTTCGAAGAAACATTTCTTGGGCAAGTTACACTTTCATTAGTCTCCAGAAACGAAGTTCCTTCGGGGTCGACCGAAAATCTCAGTTGTATAGCAAATTAGAACCAAGATGAAAGTCTTCTTTGCTAGGTATTTTTGCAAATTTCCAGTAAGCTGTAAATATTTGATGCCTAAGGTTGCTTTGGGGTTGGTTCGGGGTTGGTGGGTGTACCATTGGCGCTAAAAACATCGCTAGACAAAATTAATCAGGTTTATTGGAATGATACTCTTTTAAGGTGAGGAGCCATTAAAACAATACCTAGCTTGATCAAAGACATGGCGGGGAACAAACCACTCGGAGGGATTTAGTACTCAAAGGTAAGTTTTCCAACGAATAGTCCCACAGTAAGTTCAGTTTACAAGTGCACAATATGATAATATAATATCAAACGTGATACGTACAACTGTGAGGTGTTGATAACTTAAAACTGAACGCTTAAACTGTCAATCCTTCAGATTTTGTTCGATTGCGTTTCTGAGTAATTATGTTTGCACGGTGGTTTCTAGCTCGTCTGCAATGTGCTTGAGGGAATTAATTTAAGCTATGAAGTGTAATTTGTCACCCCAGCGTCACTGAGAGATCGCAAATCTAAGCAACCGCTCTAAAGAATAGGATTTCGCGATAGAACCGTGCATGTTAAGCTTGAAGATGCATTGGACACGACTGGAGGCACGTTACATTTCTAGAAATCCAGCAATGCTGCCTTTTTAACTGAAACATAGTTTATGACCAGGCACCAGCGTCATAATCAAGCTCTGACAAAACAAATATGGCGGCACGCGGGTAATTTCAAACCCAAGAAACGTAATTATAAAGGTGATGTTTAGTATTCAAAAACAGTGTTACGCAAAACCAGCTTATGCCAAAAAAACTGTTCATTTAGCCGTGGTCCTCTTTAAAGTACATTACGACTAGAATTAACAAACAATTGATAAACTCAAAATTGTCCGGCACAACACTTTTGTTGTACACCTCAGTTATAGAAGCAACTTGCTGCGAGGCATCAGCATCATACAGCGACGTGTAGCTTGTAATCAGATGATATTCACTTATCCTCGAATTATTATTTTTATCAGTTTTAGATGAAGCATCGTTTAAGAGTCTCTGCGAGAGCTTGGAATGAAGAACACGACAGTAAAGAATTTCACAAAGGTAAGCTGCAGTAGCCATCAATAAAAATAGGTTGGCAATGCGTACACAGGGCTAGGGTTACAATGGCAATGTACTAAAATATGACAATGAACAAACTATACCTGTATATAGTGGTGTATGCAGAGGTAGGTCATCAGTAGATACTTTTCTCGAGGGATATCGTTAAACCGTATGCTTTGGTAAGGCATGACCAAAAGGATGAGACTGGTGTGTTGCCATATGGAAAGCAATTACTAATTGTCACCTTTTTCACGTTTACTGAGGAACATTTTGAAACGGATCGAACGCAGCAAGAGGAAATCTCAAGCAAAGAAATCAGTGGAGGTAAGCTTTAGCAAACGTTGCAGTTAATTTTCATGATTACGTGAAGATAAATAAGTCTGTGTATATGTTGACAAAAAGGACAGCGTGTGTTAACAACAATAAAGAAGAAAACGAGATGTTTTTTTATTTCTTTGGGAATAAAGACGTTTAAACATCAAAACAGACTTTGCGTGAAAAAGAAAATTCCCGTTCTGATTTCAAACTTATGTTTCAAAATGTCTGAATTTGTTTCTAAAACTGACCAAGAGAGGGGTGAAAATTGATGGCCAAATTTGACAAATTTAAAATCTGTCGAGGAACAATTAACTGTGCTTATATTTGGTTGCGTGATTTGACATTCTATAACAACTGTGTTCACACAAAATTTCCAAGTTTCCTTTGGATCAATTTGGCCACTACATGTATTTCTACAGTTTTAAAGAATCCTATTATCGCTTTTCATTTTAAGCAATCTACATGTATTTTAGAAAATTACTGGTGTGATTAAAACATATTTTCTCAATATTTGGAGCATTTTAGGACGATTGCATTTCTAATAAAACTGCTTATTTTTATTTGTTTTTAAATAAACTATTTATTTCAAAAAAGGACTATGTTACAATAATTCAACCCATTATATTACATTTTATTTATTGGAAAGCTTACAGTTAACTACATTACACTCCCTTGCACTAGATTACAAATCAAACTACTAATCATAAAAATTACAATTTCCTCGATTCTGATTGGTTTAAAAAACTCCTATTTTCCACTAATTCACTTGTGAAGTTGTTATCGGACAGTTTGTTATCGGACAGTTCAATAAGCCAATCACATTCAAAGTTGTAGTTTAAATCAACCAATCACAACCTTGGTTTCATGATCACCATAGAAACAGTGTAAAAACTTTTAATGCAAATTTTCCCTTTTCATACCTTGGTATTCTTTTCTTGGAAATTGTAAGTTTTATGATTAATTGATAATACGACTTTGTGTCGTCCAATTCGGTCTGTAATCATACTCGTAATAAAAACATCGGACTCCCGCTGCGCGGTCTCATTCGTATGATTGCAGACCAAAATTAATGGGACTCCACTCAGTCCTATTACCATTACTTATAATGTTCGCGTGTACTGTGCGTCGTCACATTGAGGCTTTCCAATAAAAAAAAATTTGTTCCTTTACAGAGCAATCTTAAATCATATTGAAATCTACTTAGGAACGAAGAGCTAAAGCAGGAATTAATTGGCTATGAAAAAATGGTGATCGATATTCCATTTCTATCAAATTCTCTGAGGATATTTTAAACAAACAAAATTCTGAGAATCGCAGATTTCTTCAACAAACGAATAACCCTCTGAAGAGAATGCTTGCGGTAGAATATTTAATAAACAAAATTCTGTACGTCAAACGACTGATTCGATCCGCGCTAAATAGAGTCTTAATCTAATGTAAATCTACAGGTCTTAACTCTTTTGGACTCGCTCTTATTTGTTCATTCCTTGATAATAGCCTCACGTGGTCCCCGAAACGTTGGAACATTAAATCGTTTTACTTGCTTGTGGTTTTAATTTTTATTTTTCAAATTGACGAAAAAAAAAACCAGTTACCAAGCGAAGTTATATTGATCTAACGTTCTCCTAAGTTCTTCAGTTTCAATTATCATTTAACGCGACCTTTTTTGCGCAATACTTAAATTTGAGATTTTTTCCGATTTTTATATCCGTTTGAACTTCGCAACTGTCGTTGCAGGGAACTCTGCACATCACCGAGGCTTTCGAATGTCAATGGTATGATCGGAATGTAAACAATGATAACCACTCCAAAATCGAAGGTTTGTTTTTCAAATGAAATTAAAATTGATTTTCTTTCAATTATTTGTTTGCAACATATTCTCGTTCGTGTAAAAATTTGGCAATCGATCGACTGGCTTTTTCAAGATTTTTTTTATAAAATGAAATGTTTTAATTCTTGGCAAGTTATAAAGTTTCGAAAATCCCTTTTAACATAGGTCATATCCAGATGGACTTTTTATTAGTTGAATCACGTTCATTCTTGCTGCTATTTTCGAACCAAAGGATACAAGCGATCTTGACTCAGCTGATTTTGCGTTCATAAACCTGAGGCTTATATTTCTAACTTATCGGTTCTGTAGATATTTTAAAGTATGTTTAAGCAATTGACCACAGGTTTTTATGGTTTATAGGCTGATAAACCACGCGGGATGTTGGAAGAACACGAGAAGAATTCGTAAATCACTCGCCTGCGGCTCGTGATTTGCGAATTTTTTTGAGTGTTCAACATCCTAAGTTGTTTATCGTGCGTCTAAACCATAAAAACTTGTAGTAACATAATAATTCAGAAGACACACGAAATTTCCATTAGTTTATGGCACAATAAACCATAGCTGACTGACCAATCAGAGCGCGCGCATTCATTTGATTATTATATAATTAGCTCTGTATTTGTCATTAACTATCCAGTACATATTGTACATTGCATGATGCAAATTTTCTACTTGGATCATGAGATGTTTTCTTGCCAATTGCTCCTTAGTTTCTCTAAATATTATACAATCAAATGCACGTTTTGAAATTTCAAAATCAAACCATTACATTGTTACGTGTCATGCGCTAGATGAAATCGCCAAGAAAATGTCTGTCGTATTATTTGGTTTTTACGAAAATCGTAAAGAAAAGGATGGTCATTTGTGTAGTCGTACTATATCTGCTGATAGGACAGAAAAAGAGCCTAATTACCTCTAAGTTATGTTACTCAATTTGATGAGATTGATCAAAATGTATTTCCTCCTTGCAATAATAACATGTATTTTCAAGGGAAGGAGTTGGGACAAGAATAAAATTCACCGCCTTGCATTAAATTATTGTCTTCGTGTGCCAAAAACATTTTCATAGACGAGCATTGAACTAAAGCCTCCTGCAGTGTTGTACATAGCCTCGGAATATTCTTTGAATGTTTCCGTATGCTGACCAGCACATTTTTGTTCTCTCTCAGTGTCTTCAACAAAGCTTACTGAACGCGGTGGATCACAATCCAGGAGACAGGCTCAGAAGAAGAGGGTTCTTAAAGAAGTCAGGAATACAATATAATATAGTTACAGGTTAATATAATTTGAGGTAATTTTTTTCGGTCATCAGAAAGAATCTACCAAATTTCACAACAAGGCGGCTAAACTTGATTTCGCAAAACCAGCCAACCTCGTTCCCAGGGCTTTTCCCTTGAAGGTAGGTGGGGCGGGAAAAGGCCCTGGCATCGGCTGGTCACGTGTCCATCTTACACCCTGAAATCCTGGGTGTAATAAATT
>OMLO01003385.1_pt1 | contig 13157 bp, 7 predicted proteins | sample 1674811 | NCBI WGS metagenome assembly OMLO01 (sample SAMN06265003, study PRJEB25207) | coral metagenome | isolation source: Coral host | place: Mexico:La Bocana,Puerto Morelos, Mexico | collected 2008-11-13
GTGGATGATCTTTCATGTTATATCACTCAGCCTTTGTCCCTCTAAGTGAGCCTGAGCACCCCCTCTGGCCCATGGACTACATAACCCATCTTGTTTACATCTCACTAAGATGACAAAATGTGATGTGACGTAGGACAATGTAAGGCAACGTAACCTAACTTAACTTACAATGATATGCCATCTAATGGTCTTTTATAAAACAAAGTGCCTTTTCGTCGAGGTAAGCAATTCTTAAAATAAGTGACTTATAATGACTGGCCAAATCTCAAGTTAAAAGCTGAGGCATAAACGAATATTAAAAACATGATGTTTTTCCTTCCCATAAGCTTCCAAACGGTTAACTTCTTTAAGTGACTTTGTCAACGAAAGAGACAGGGAAGGTACAACAGCTCTGCAAGTAGCATGCGTTGGCGGCCATGAAGGAGTTGTCGACTTGCTGTTACGGCACGGCGCGGACATGGAAGCCATGGATTGGGTGGCATGTAAATCGCCACTTCATTTAGCAGCTAAGCATGGTCACTTGACGTTAGTCGAACTTCTTGTCCTGTATGGGGTCGTCATCGATAGCAGGGATGGGAGCCTAAGGACACCGTTGCATAGGTGGGTCAAGGAGGACTGTTCGTAATTCAATTTAATAAAGTTTATCTATCTATCTATTTATGGGTTTCGACGTTCGAGAATCCAATTGGGTAAATGTAGTCACAACGATACACTTTGTAAATGCTCTTCATTGAGTATTGACCGGATTCACTCCTTTTAAACTTCATGGCAATAACGCCATCTTATTATCAAAAGCGGGTTTGAAATCAGGGAATTATTGGACATTCATTACAACGGTAATTTGCCGCATTTTTGGTCAAAATAGAGCTGAAGTTGTGACTAAATGCTTTCGCTTGAAAACATATTGCACCCCAGAAAGCAAATATGAAGATGTCAAGTGTATCAAAGCATCAAACTCAGCACTCACTCAGCGTGGCACTCACTCAAAAACATAACCAACAATATCCGAGGATGTACCTTATGCGGAAGATGCCCGTCCGGCTATGAGTTGCCTAGTACCTAAGGTGTCGCACGCTGATTCTGAGAGAAATCAATTTCGTCAAAATTGCTTTCAAATATGTGTTATAACACTGACTCGGTATTATTTACTTGTTATCATTTATTATTTTAATTATTTACTTATTGTTTTATCAGGAGATTGCACAATGCTGCTGGATCATTTAGCAGCATGTGCTATATAAAATATTACTATTATCATTATTATTATTATTATTATTATTATTATTATTATTATTATTAGTATTGTCATCATCAATTTATTGTTGCCAAGAAACGTCGATAACTATTTGATTGATCATATTTTGCCCACTGGACTGAAAGAAAACATTCACTTTTCTGCAGACGTTTTCAAAAAATTGCTATCATGAGCTTTACTTCGTCAAAACCTAAAGACATCAGTTGTAACGTTTGAGACCTAGAAGCAATGGTCTGGTTGTCTTCAAAAATTTTAATTGCAGTATGGTTTTTTATTTTCAGAAATTTTAATTATAGTATAACTGAACCTATATGTATGATATCAAACTAAAATAGCCTGGCAGACCCTTTTGTTTAACAATTCTTTGAACTGATAATTAATGAAGATACTGTCCTCAGTGCTGCAGCTTTCAACCACGGTCGAATAGTCGAGCTTCTTTTGGAGAATGGAGCTGATCCAGAAGCCAAAGACGTGTTAGCCATGACGCCATTCCTGATTGCAGTAACTCTAGACGGGAGACAAAGTGCGAAAGTTCTATTGGACCACGGAGCTGAAATAACGGCAACTGACTCTTCATTGAACAGTTGTCTTCACTTGGCCATTTCGCACTGTAGGACAGAAATGGTGAAAATGCTACTGGAAAGAGGGAAAGACAAACTGTTACCATTGAAGGACAAAAACTTGAGCACCGCGCTACACTTGGCAGCTGGACTGGAGGAGTCAAAGGTATCTTTCTTTCCAGCCTCATATTGGTTTGAGTATTAGGTAACTAGCATTTTTAACATAGCAAAATATGTTGAACCTAAAAATAATAAAAACTTCTTTTAGTGTCATAATTTTCATTGCATGCATTTTTTACTAAGTAAGGAAACTACGGACACTACATTTGAAAACAATACTTTGCAAACGCAGTGCTGCTTGATCATCAAAGTAACTTAACTTTTAATTAGTCGTAGTCCAATAAATTTGACGTCATTACAGAATTAAAAATCAGGTGCAGCAAAAACATTTTCGTAGTTAGATGGACAAGGAGCCAGTCCTTCCATTACAGTCATTATGACTATTGCTACATTTGTAATCATTTTAATTCCCTCTTTTAGATTTTGGAAATTCTGCTTCAGGAGAAATACGAGTTTAACGAGCGTGATGGAAACGAGAATACTGTTATTCATATAGCCGCCAAAAATGGCTCATTAGATTGCTTGGAGGTTCTCTCCAGTTACTCTTGTTTTTCATTCCTGTTGGACGAACGAGATGAAAATGGAATGACGGCTCTTCATATGGCTGCCGGTAACAAACACACGTAAGTATGTGACACAACACAATGACTGCCAGGATGATACCGTTAAATATTGTCATCTTCTGTTGGAGGATGACACCTTAAAATATGGTCATTTTCTTAAGGGTTCTTCTTAATGCCTTCGCTTTACAGCTTATTATTAAAAGAACGAAACAAAACCGGATCATTCATGTTTCTCTTACTTTCGTAATTTCAGCAAAACATGCGAGTTCTTAATTTCAAAGGGCTCTGACGTGACATCTGTGGACGCGAGAGGTTGTACACCCCTGCATTTGGCAGTTAAGGCTGGCTCACTTAAAACCGTGGAAATTCTCCTTGGTAATCTTTTACCAAGTACATTGGAACAGAAAGACACAAGCAATAATACACCACTTCAGGTAGCGTGCAGGCATAATCGCCTTGACATTCTCAAGTTCTTGCTGGACAAGGGAGCTGACGTAACGACCAGAAATAATAGGAACATGACTTGCCTAGATGTCGCGATTGAATGGGAAGCGGGCGAGGTGGCCAAGACACTCATAAGGCATGAAAGGTATGTCAGATATGAAAGATTAACAAAAGGGACTTCAAGGGTTTAAACAGCGGTTGTTTAAGAAATCAAGAAAAGACCATCTAAAGAAAGCATCTCGCAGACATCAAAAGAACGTAAACGGTAATGAAGAAAAAAGGCCTTATGCGTCCAATAGCTCTTTGAGGACTGACTGACTAAGCTAAAACCCATTTTTATTCAAAAGATTGTTCTCAGAAAAACAAATAAATTAGTACGACTGGTCGCTGGTTAGATCTCATGCAGAAGCGAGGCATTCTGCCTAAGACAACTCAATCAACTAAGACATACATGTAGAGTTCCACGTATTAAATGTAATGTCAAGATCTTTATAAACGGACACAGTTATTTAAACTAAAACCCATTTCCTTTGGATTTATCCTTTTGTAAGCCATTTACTAATGAAACTGTTTACTGTTTCCTTGGTCTAAATTCAGCTCTGTTTATCTTCTTCCCACCTCTCCACTCGGCCACAATTTCAATTTCAATGAAACAATGACCTTTTTGTTGGAATGCCAGCATGTACATAAACTATAGTGATGTATTTCTCAGATGGGAAGAAGTACTGAAGTGCTCACTTGGCGATGGAGTTTGGCCAATGGAAAAATTGATAGAGAAACTTCCGGATGTCGCCGAAATTGTTCTTGATCAATGTATTAGCCACAGCCCTCTTCCCCCGTCACACGAAGACTTCTCTGTCACATTTAATTTCATTCCACTGGATCCGGATGTGAATGCCGAGTTCGATAGGTACTTCGGTCCAGCGTGTATGGCGATGCATCGGCGGGAAAAGTTGCTGAATCATCAAGTTACTCAAGCCTTGTTGCGATGGAAGTGGATGGTTTTAGGAAAGTTCGTCAACATCTTCAATGCTTTAGTTTTCGCAGTTTTTGTCGTTTTATTCACCAGTCTTGTGGTTATAAAAAGGGAGACGATTGATTTCTCATTCAGTTCTTCTGAAAAAATTACAAGTAGTGAGGAGAAAAGCCCATCAACCTTTACGAAGACGGTTCCTTATGTTTTAACGATCTTCTTGGCTCTTCATCTCATCAAGGAAATAGTTCAAATAGCGTGGCTGCGGCTGTCGTACTTTAAGGATCTCACAAACTTGCTGGATGTGGCTATGTTTGTATCGGTGTGGGTTTTCATTCTTCCTTATTTGAGTGAAGCAGATTTGTACAGCATGAAAACACAATGGACCGCTGGAGTGGTGGGAGTACTTCTCTGTTACATCAATTTGACCTTGTCTCTTCGTCGCTTCGGTGAGCTTGGCGTGTATGTGACCATGTACGTCGAGGTACTCTTCACTTTTCTCAAAGTGATTTCTACCTTCCTTATAACCTTGATTGGCTATTCTTTGGTGTTTTATATTCTACTAAAACAACAGGTGAGTTGGTAGCAATATATCAGGCACATAAATGCAATGCATGCAGTTGTCATCCGCTTCAGAATACCAATACTGTCAAATTGTACTTTGAGGCTACGTGCGTCCTTACATAGCTAATTTAATTCTCAAAACAACGTTTTGGGGTGAAATGACCTAAAATGGTTAGCGGGATGAATGGCTTTGTAAAGAAGAGGGAATTATAGTCTGGGAATCATGGATTGGTCTTTGTGCCGGTGATAAATATAATTTTCCCTTTTTAGGGTAATTTCTTGGATTTCTGGTTCGCTCTGGCAAAGACGTCTGTAATGATGATCGGCGAACTAGATTACACAGACATATTGGTTGAAAACATTGTGAACAACCACACAGTACAAGGAACAGGGATCCCGATTGTTCCACTGCCAACACTGACGTTCATTCTGTTCCTGTTGTTCGTTTTAACGGTCTCTGTTGTGCTGGTAAACTTGTTGGTAAGTGCATTCTTTATAGTGGGAATCCAAGTGACCTACAATAAATGGTAATCAATTTCGAGATAACGAGCGCTGATGGCGCAAGATTCTTGAGTAGTCCCGTGGAATGTTGCCCTAGAAATTTACCTCCCGTAATCTTCCATGTTCTGAAAATATCTTAAAACGGTGGAAACCGGTATGGATTTCGGTGCGCCTGTTAATGGACCCTTCTATATTGTAGGCCGCGGTTTGGAAACGAAATTGATTAAATCGATTTATCTCGACAAATTGTTTGCAAGTAATCATAATAAAAAACGAACCACCGTAGCACATTTGGAGCAGTGACGTTTGAACGTTTTATTGTATATCCATAAGTCATAGCGGCCGGAGACTCGCCAGCAGTATAACTAAAGTACAGTCATTGAAATACACGCTCCAAGCTGGCAAATTTTACTAACCGCCCTTTACTGAATTACAATGGTTTTTCGTGTTTTTTTTTCATCAAAATTAAGACGCAAAAAGGAAAAAAAAATCTCAACCTGTCGAAATTCTTTTTGTTAGTGCTTGCATATGATATTCGCGTAAGAATATACGTGTTTTTCGATATCTCAGTGTTTTTCCGTGCAACAATCCAATTGTTGTAAAATTGCGAATACCATTTTCTCTTTAATCCTATCACCAGAATAAGATGAATTAGATAGAAGTAACTATACTCGGGTCATCGTAATGTGACGCATTTCATAAATGATCACAGGTTGGTCTGGCGGTTGGTGACATCGAGACCATCCAGAGGACAGCAAGTCTGCGAGCTCTGATAGACCAAGTACTACTTGTTGACCATATTATGAAATCTTACCCAAGGTATATTCTTAGGCGAACACACAGGAGCTCTTTGGTAATAAAACCAAATCGGAATAGTTTCTTCAAAAGGTGGGTGTTATCCTGTGTAACTGCAATGACTTGATGGCTAGTCTGATGATTAGAAATTTATGTTTGGCCTATTCTTTCAAGACAATTAGTATTATAAGATGGCAACCCGAATTTCTCGACTCGCTTTCCTGTTTGATCTTGCCTGACTTTGTAAACTTAGTTGACTCGAAATGTCTTCTGAGGGTCTCGCAAGCTGAATTGGTTTTTACCAAATTAAAGGCTAAAGGCTAAATTCATGATCAATAACATGACAGACACATGAAACACTGATCTTACTTGTTTACATAATAATAATGTAAATTGTCCAATTGTTCGCTTTTCCCCATCGCATAAATTGAAAATTCATGAGTCTATTCGCTGAGCACTGAAATGGTTCGTTAGAAGGGTTGGTGACAGAAAATTACCATTTCCTCTGCGAATTTAAGTAGACGGAGAGACCTAGGGATATTTAGGTATGCTATGATCATGGTGACGGTCACGTGAACGTATATCGCGTTCTTTAAATTGATGTAAGGCGTCTAAAATGTTGATTTGGTAAAGCGTGCGAGTCTGCGTGGGACAACGAATGCTTATAGAGCGGGCGTTGCTTTTTATAATAACGGCTAAAATACACATGCAGCCATGGATCCAGAGGAAGAGATGAAAGACAAAATTCAACTGCAGTTTAATAATCCTCGCACCGTCGAAAGTGAAGTTTAGTTTTGTTACAGGGTTCTTGAGTAATCGAAGGCGTTTCTGTCTATAGAGCTCGAGATCAGTAAGATTATTGGATTGACTTCGATGTTATCAAGGAAAAATAATGTGGAGTTATCCTGTTCTGATTATATGACATATTTTTTTCAATTACGAAGGGTTGCCATGGCTGGTAGTGATGTTACGGATCGGGAATTCTTAGATATGCTTCTGAATCAAAACTCTGCTACGAACACCGCCGAGGAGTGGCTTCAATTTGAACAGATGCGAGAACAGAGACAAGAAGAAAGCATTCGAAAGCTTCAAGCCACTGTAGAAGCACAGGGAAAAATTCTTCAGGCCATGGCGGATAGGTTGAAAATTACAGATTAAATTGGACTTTAACAATTGTCAATTTCACTGGTAACAGGCAAACCGAGGCACTTGCTTCTGTCCATTTTTTTCGTTGTTTATATTCATCTTAAACTTCATAAATACCTAAAAGGTGAACATAACCATGCCATTTATTTTGTCAAGGACATAACCTCAGGCATACGTTTCTCCTGGCTACAGTGCCGTTTCACGAATGCAACAATATTATGCAGGCGACCTAGTACAGTGAATGAGATGAGAGTAGTGCTTGGACATGAGAGTAGAGCTTTGTATGCCGCGGGGCTTGTCTAACTGCAGACAGTACTGTTTCGGCCTTTTGGGCCTCATCAGTGCAGCGCTGGATATAAGGATGGAAGTTTAAAAAGCCGCCCCAAATACTACACATCTGGTAGTATCTAAGTCATTACCAGAGTGCTCAAACCAGCGACCTGGTGAGCATGCGCAATTTCAACGGTAATTACTCATCCCAGCAGAAACTGCTCAAACTGGACATGAAAGCAGAGCTTTGTATGCCCATAGACCCATGGAGGCTAGCTTCATGTAGTTCTGATGTATTAAATTAGGCTCCACCAGGAATTGTCAGTCATATCACGAGCCTTAATTTCATTATCAGTAATAGCTCGCATAATATCACGTCACGTCACGAAACGTCACGTACCCAGCGGTCACGTACACGTCACGTACCCAGCGGTCGCCATATTTGGGTACTACCCTGCGTGTTAAGTAGTTATTTTAACTACACTTAGTTTCTTTGAACGTGCAACTTTTGATATATACTTTATCAATAAAATAAAGGCACTTTATTTATTTATTTATTTTTAAATTTCGTTTAATTTAATGCAGAGGATGAAGTGAATTTAAGTGAGAGGCTCGAAGAAAGGGCTAACACTTTTAACATTTCAGGCATGTACAAGATTTTCACTTGCCTAATGCCCGCCCCATGGGAAGTAATTTTGTTGTCCAGAAAAGGGTGGTTTAAAAGAAACGAATAGTTTAACTAAGAATCGTCTGATAGCCAAATTAACAAGATTTCACTAAGTTACCCTCTTTTGAACAGTGTCTGTCACTGGATGCCCAGAAGAATCATTAATCTGTTTCAGTACAATGAAGATCGATGTACATGTACCGTAAGTTGTCACTTAACATGTAAAGTTTTCGATTTATTTTTGACAACTTTCTGATGACCTTCACTTGGAATGGCCGATCAAAATGCAATAATTACGAGAGGGTTAGTCTATGAACAGCCGGGTTACCCTACCTTCTGCATTTTTTTTTATATTCAAAAGATTGTTCTCATAAAAGGAAAAAAGAATAGGATGCCTGGTCGCTGGTTAGATCTCAGAAGCGAGGCATTCTGTCTAAGGCAACTCAATCATTTAGACCTAGAGTTTCCACGTGCTAATGTCAAGATAGACTGGCAATGTCATCTTGTTACACTTTTAATCATTGATATTTAATCACAACCCTTCTTACGAAGTTTCATAACTGAACGGACCGAAGCGCTTAAGGGCAAGATGAGTTTTGAACAAAGTCATTAAGTCAACCCAGTCAAAGCCATCCATTAATCTGTTTCTAAATTCATTTGGACACAATGTAAAATTAAACATTAGAAAATCATGAGATATTTAGTTCAATGAATTTAGGTCATGCTGTTCTCAAATTGCCGCTGTGTAGTACTTCACTTGAAAATGTCAGTCCATTAATTAGCACTGGACAAAGCGCGTCGCGTTCTTGAAAACATGGCATTGCCCAACGTTAACCCGAGTCATAACAACTAGTTCATTTCCACTCATCAGCTACAGGCTTTGACCAGTTTTGAACTTCTTGCTAACTGTTTCTCCCGAGATTTGCTTCGTTTCGTTTTGGTGTACCGGATTACGGCGTTTTGAACAAACCATTCTAACGTGCACCTTAATTGCGAACTGATCAAAACAAAGAAAAACAATATTATAACTAAATGTGCAATCAAAACAACCTTGTGTCATTGAAATAAATTTGCCAATTCACAATGATTCACGGAATAAGAAGACAACTCACAATCTCACTATTTTCAGAAACCCTCACGATTTAACAATAAAACACAAATTAACTAAAACGAAGGGTTTATGGTCGGAATCGGAAAATACGTGATTAGTATTTTACCTGGCTTGTAAATAAGCTTTATATGAAGGCACATCATGAAAATTGTTATGTCGAAAGAAGTCCGATAAATAGTACCTTGAACTGCTCATGTCTTGTAAGGTGTGCCATTGTATGTTTCAAAGGAAGAGAGGATGAAGAGTAACAAAGAAAATCTCTCACATGAACCTAATTTTCATATTAGCCCTTCTCAAGTAGATGCACTCAAACTCTGAAGTTATTTGAACATGCATTCAAGTTTCATCCACCACGAAACCAGCGGAAGACTTGCGTACTGTGTCAGTCCAAAAGTAACGTAGAGAGAATTTGGGGAGAAGTTCTACGTAGAGCGTTTTTACTCTCGAGGGCAGTAGTCATGCAAATGTATTGAAACAAAAGATAGTGCTTACATAACAAAAGAGTTGAACTCCCACAAGATGTTTGGACTCCACTAACTACGGTTTTATAACATGGTCGCCGTTTCAATATTTGGAACACTAATATCGCTACCACGACTTTATCTGAAAACATTCCTTAGGGAGGTAACTCTGTTACCGATCGAAACATATCCTCTCCTTTCCACATTAAAGATGTAACAAAGGATTCTAACAGTGACAGTAATTTTCTTCGGGCAACGTTTCAGTTCCGTTAACCGTGAGTGTGATAAACCGTGATAAATTAATTGCCAACCAAATATGAAGACTCTTCTTCTTTTACCTTTGCAGAAAGTTTCATTGGTTCAACTTTACTATCAAAAAGGAAATGGAACAAGTCGGATTATCATCCACTCCAAACACATGAGAAAATGCAAATTTTAAGCTGATTGAACTCAACATGGAGGTTGTTGACACATATTTTGATTGGAAAATTAGTTTCTTTAAACAGAGAAACCAGTTGGACATTGTAACTGGTGGCCAGATGGGTTTTTAAGTCAGAACAATGGGTGCCAAAACTTATCATTTTTCGTAAATTTGATGATAAAGAACTGTAGAAGGATAAAACTGAATCGAAGTTGGTTCATAACGAGCCTCCATCATAAACAATGTTGCCAGGGAAAATGCTGGATCCGTTGTAATAAACTGTTCAGAATAAGTGGAAAGTCTCACTGCATGTCATAAGAACAATTCCGTTTACTCCACCGCAAATATAAGGAACAATAAGAGACAATTTAGGCAAGAAGGAGAAAAGAAGCTTCAGTCTAAATCCCTAAAGAAGCTGAAATAAAATGCAGCCGAGTTCGGTAATAAACATCATGGTGAAACGCATTGTTGGAGAAAGTACGGATGCGTTTTATCATAATGTTTATCATCGCAGTCGTCTCAGTGCTTCTTATTTCTTTTTAAGCTACGATAGCCAAGGTCAGTTTTAAAAAAAAATTGTAAAGGGAGCGTAAAGTTTAATTGGAAATTGACCAAAGTTTTTCGATAGCCTCAGGCAGTAGCAAAGGGAGCGATAATGGCTTTTGGAAAGGGAAAGTAGCATAACTTGAATGGCAGCAATATAAATTAATGAACATAGCCACATGAACATAGCCACTCAGACCTTGACTTAACTGTTCATAATTTTCGCCATCTGCTAATTTTGACCTGCCCTTTTCACTCAGTGATAAGTGCCACCATTGCTCTGATGCTTTGATATCAGACTACCAGTGCTAACAGCAAAGACCAGTCGGTTGGTTGAAATTTCGATGCAGTAGCACGTTAAGTAAATGCTAGAAATCTATTTCGGTGGTCTTAATCCTCTCATACGGAGATGTCGTTTGTTTATTTGTGTGTGGAAAAGCATGCATTGACACGGTTCCTGGCATTCTGTTATTCTTTACTTGCTCTGATAATTCATAGTTTTTCCCCCCTGATAATAAATGATACCCACGCGAATCCCGGCCAGCTGTTACTCAAACAACAAACTCTGAGGCCAATGACAAATGCAGGGAATTCTTGAAGCCTCAATACGCTTCAAATACTATTTTATAGCCGATTCAACCCAGAAAAATGTTGCTTTTCTAATTATACTGTTACGTTAAATTGAAAAGCACTTTTAAAGCTTCCAAATAGTGAAGTCAGGATACTCCAAAACAAGAACCGAGCTCTACTCTAGAGTAAAAGAGGCTTTGCGATCAAATACGAATAGCCATTGAAATATATGATATAATTAATTCGATAACCGGGTTGTCAAGCAATTTTACTAAATTATCTCATCTAAACCAAATAAACTGTAAGATTTTGTTTGTTTTTTAATTTTATTACTTAGTTTGCCCAAAGAAGTTGAGAAAGCAAGCAAACAACGACGAAAACAAGCCAGACATTGCAAGCAGGCAAACCATAAATTATTATATGAAAAGAAATCAGTGTGGTCTCGCAATCCAGAATATATACATAACTGAATATCGAATACTCCTTCCCATAGGGTCTTAACTTTTACATAACACTTCTAAAGCCTCAGGTTGTTAATGTTCACACTGTACTACAATTTTCTATAGCTTATTGTCAGTTTATCTTACAAAGTCTTTTGTCGGCCAGCCGACTTGCCAGTAAAAAAAATGAAGTCCTCAGATTTGAAAAGGCTCGTGGAATGCTTACGAAGATAACGAACTTCCTATGAGTATAGATTCGACTTCCAGGAACAAGTTAAAAATGCGAGTTATTTTGTAACGGTTTTACAAAGCAAATTAAGGGCGAGGAAAACATGGCGCTCCGAAACATGTCAACAATTCGGTGTTAAATAAAATATTACGGCACAAAAATAAAATACCAAAATCTTGTATTTGCAGACATTTCAAAGCCGACTGTCAGCTTGTCGCTGTTCTCTGTGACTAGCGCCAACATGTAGACTAGACGTAGCGTTCCAAACAAATATAATTTGATACATTGAAATGGCTTTTAAAAAAGTCTTTGTATACCACTCAGTGGGACTTTGTATGAAACTGGTGGTACAAGCCCTCCTTTTACAGGTGACTATCTTCATCTCACGAGCCATTGTCTCAGGCTTTCTAAGATGAATTCGTGGCCACACCCCATTAGACTACTTCTGTAAACACTGGAATCCCAAACAACCAAAGTTTGTTTTTATTTGGGAAGTTTTTACGGCAAAAACGAAGGATTACTATTGGTTTTATGAAATAACGATTACAGTTCGGAAACGAGAAGCAGGAAGGATACCTATCTATAAACACTCTCTTGAAACATTAACCATGAACTAACCTCTTTATGTAGTCAGATGCTTAGAAGTTTCAAAGCACCTGACCCGGATAATCAGTTATTTTTAACAAGGTTGTAAATGTAAGTTTTGGCATTTTGAAGGTCGCCTTTAAGCTCTGCCGCTTTCTACCACGGAGAAGTTTTCATCTTTTGTGGAAACGAATTGATGAAATGTTCGCTAATGGAAGACTAGAAGCATGTACATGCAACGAACATTTTTTTCTTTTTTTGTCAATTTACTCGTACATGCTTGGTGATTTGAGAATCTTGTGTTAAGAAATAAGAATAATAATGAAAAAATTGCCCAAAAGCTAAAAGGTTCACCTCCTGGGGAGCTAATAAAATTCTCATAATTGGTTCGCTGATATGATTGGCCTGTGCAACCAGCATAAAGTGACCGTAAATAAACAGGCCGCGGGCTTTTCATTCAGTGGTTGATCACGTGACAACTTTCATTCACCAAGAAACAGCCACCTGTCTCTACTACTTCGTTGAAGCCAAAAATATGTCAAGAACTTGTTGACATGTGTCAAAAGCACCCTTAAATAAAGCAGCATCTTTTTCATTCACTTGAAAAAATTGATACAATAAAGCTTGGTTCAGGAGGGTATGGCTGTGAATTTCCCTCAGTTTACTTACGAAGTAATCAAATAAAATACTGCTAAATTAGGTTTCACAATCGAAATGCTCTGTGGCTTATTACCAGTTGTAATGTGAAATAATTTTGAATTCGTTACGTGCTAAAAGAATAGGAACTCAGACTGCAACGTGAGCTGCATAAAGTTTCCTCGTATCTAAAGCAACCTGGAAGAATCTTATAATGCAAATGGGGCCGGAATAAAAACGCCGTGATTAGCGCATTTTAGATAACTCGCGGGTCACGAAAGGATAATCTATTAAGTCACGGCT
>OMLO01003388.1_pt1 | contig 13155 bp, 8 predicted proteins | sample 1674811 | NCBI WGS metagenome assembly OMLO01 (sample SAMN06265003, study PRJEB25207) | coral metagenome | isolation source: Coral host | place: Mexico:La Bocana,Puerto Morelos, Mexico | collected 2008-11-13
CTATGGCAAGCAGTTCTAAAGACTCCTGGAAAACAGAAACGACTTTCATGGCGGCCTCCATTAAAGAGCGAAATAAATCCATGGTAAACAACAGTTTGCTAAGCGATGTCACATTTTCAGTACAAGATAACTGGAGCAACAAGGAAATAAAAGTATATGCTCACAAATACGTGCTATCCATCGCCAGTCCTGTGTTCTTCGCGATGTTCTACGGCGCTATGGCATCGGATGGGCCACAGAAAGTACGGCTTCCTGACTGCGACGCTGACAGTTTCAAGGAATTTCTCAGTTTCGTTTACTGCGATGAGGTAAACATCTCTGAAGAAAACGTAGTGCAGTTGCTGTATTTAGCCAAGAAGTACATGGTCCCTTCACTGCTCGAGAAGACGAGGCAAAAGCTACGTGCTGTCATCAATGTGGCCAACGTCTTCGAGATGTTACCATCGATTCTTCAATTAGACGAGGACGAGCTCGCTGAGCGATGCTGGAAGATCATAGACTTCGACACAGAGCAGGCGATAAACTCGGAGGCATTCTGCGATATTGACAGAGATGTGTTGGAACAAGTTTTAAAACGTGACGAACTAACGGTTAGGGAAGTCGACCTGTTTCGAAGAGTTTTAGACTGGGCCAAGATGCAAGAGAAACCACAGGACAGAGAAGACAAAGTACTCAACATCCGTGATGTCCTAGGAGAGAAAGTAATCCATCTATTGCGGTTCCCAACGATGTCTTTTATTGAATTTAACGGCCTGGTTTCAAATTCCGGGGTACTTACTGAAAACGAAGAAAACACTTTGATTCACTTTTATCACGGGTTTCGTCAAGAACCCCCGAGGGGATTCTCTGAGAGGTTCCCTAGGGGACAAATGTTCCGATGCAACAGGTTCTCCTGGGTTTCTCCTCCAGAAGCATCAGCAATGCCAATTAGTAAACCATTGCAAGCGACGCATAATAGATGGAACTACGTGACAGACTTGGTGGATAGTGTGACATTTTCCGTCCAAGTACCCATCATCATTTGCGGCATACGTCTGTTTGGCAACAAAGATGCTTCCCATTATGTGAACTTGAGTATTTTTCAAAAATCAGACTCGGTTACAATGCCATTTACAACGGAGGGGATTTTTCAAAGCGAAGAAGACATGACAGAAGGATATTACGGCTTTGATGTTCCTGTTTATCCTCCATATTATTTAAAAAACAACTCGAATGTTAAAGTACAAGTTGAGATTCAGGGACCAGAGTCCTATTTTGGAGTAGGAGGCAATTTATCACTGGGTTGCGAAGGAGTGAGATTTCACTTTTTAAACGAACGAAGCCCTAATGGCACAAATGCAATGACCGGTCAGTTTGCAGAGATCTTATTCAAAACCGATTTGTAGTCGCTATTGCTTACTATACAGCACACAAGAAACAGTGGTGGCTGGACTTGCAACCCTTGGCGATGCCGAAACAGGAATCAGTTTTTGTAGCATCAATCCCAGACGAAAGTTATTGGACATTTAAGCAGGATCGCATGTCCTCCATCTCCCCCTCTCCAATCCATGCTGAAAATGTCGCGTTTTTTCCAACTAAAATTGAGGGGAAATTAACTGATTTTCAACACGGGAGAAAAGGAGCAACTTGCCTGGTGTCCAAACATTTCCGTCTGGGCTTGATAATTGAAGAAACAAGAAGTAATTAATATATAACTGCCATTTATCGGAAAATTCTGGAAACTCTAGTTGCAAATCACGTCCTTCCGAGGGAGGTACCCCTCTTTTCCAGACTGGAACGCAACGCCGAATATTCCAGGCCTATTTCTAGGCATTCAGGAGCGCGCCCTCGAGGAGGACTGGAAACAACTCCCAGGGGCAAACCTTCTGCTTTGTTTCCAGGCCTTTTCGCATGAGGACACCCGCTCGGTTTTTGTTGACATCTTCGGCGAAAATGAATTGCTAGCGTAATCTCTTAGAAAAACATTACTACTTTCAAAGAAGCACCCGATAAATTCTAATTCAGGAAAGTTGAGAACGCAATTTGTGCAACTGCTTCCGGCCAAAAAATTAGGTACATCTTTGTTTAGTTGAAAGAGTATTAGTTTGTTTTTGCTACTCTTTGTTATAAAACGATCAAGTAACTTGTTCGACACTATGGTTTCATTTACTATAACACGCATTTTATAATTTATTTTTAAGTCTACACTTCTGTGTAAAATAAAGAGAAAGTAAAGAATAAGAAACAACTATAAAAAAAACTAAAAAGAAAACATTTCCATCTCTTGACAGTGGTTGGATTGCTTTCCTCGTGCTTGACAGAGGCTAAGTATTTTCAGTATCCTTTCACACAGTAGCATTTCTTTTATTGAGACGTGTATTCATGGTGTTTTTCCCACGTGTAGCATGCGGCTCAGTGAACGTGCGTCAAATGTTTTTTACGAAAGTGTTCGTGTGCAGGTTTGTTTTGTACAAGTATGCATGTTTTTTTCAAAATAAACCTTCTCTCCTTTAAAGTCAAATGGTCCACCCCTTACGCGACTTTGTTTTTCCCGCGCTTGCCAATGGTTACACGCGTTTTTGCTCTCCCGCGCTTTAAAACGATTACAAGCGCTGTTCGTTCCCGCGGTTGTCAATGGTTACGTTTTTTTATGGCTTTTCCCGCGCTTTCCAACAGTTACACGATGTTACTTTTCCCGTGGCGTTTTGCCATAATGACCCAATGAGCAGTGCTGCGTTGGAAAGAATTTTAGTGTCCTGTAAATAAGTAAGAACAGTTACCTGAGAAAGGTTAAGGCCAGGCTCCACTGCCAAGGGAAACAGAAACGGAATTGCTTTTGTCGCCAAATAATCCTTGTCCATGCCGAGCTTCTTGTGAATCATCGTTTGCTTAAAAATACCTAATGGCGGATACAAATTTGATTTATAATCAGCTCTAACACACATGTATACCAGAAACAAGTTTCTAAAGAAAGTGTTGCGCTGTGTCGAAGGGAAAGTAAAACAGTAACAGCGGACAATCCCAACGGATTGTTTCGATAAATCATCTGCTCGGGAGGCCTTCTGTTTTCTAATGGAATTTTTTGTGATATGAGAAATGTAATTCCTGTTCTTGTTGAATTGATAAAAATGAATGTTCTTTTGGGTACCAAGGTCAGCGCCTCAGTCAGTTTGATTTTCGGAAAGGCAATAAGTATTAAGGTTTACGGGAAAATGGACTAAAAAGCCCTAATAAATTTCGAGAAGTTCCCTTAGAATGGCCGAAAAGACAAGAATTTTAAAGCGCAGCCTTAAATTTACCTACAGTGCTATAAAAAGCACTCCAGATAGCCTTAAATCTCAGAGTGCGCTTTTCAAGCAATAGAGAAAAAAACTCCGTTGGGTATAGCCCCTGGTAAAATACTTACTTACACTAACTACCAAGTTCAAGTTCATAAAGGTTAATTACCGCCTTAGCGAACCTGGACTGAAAGCTGAAAAATTCGGGTGTTAGCGTTTATTCGGATACCTAACGCTACTGAAATAAGCTTAAACTTCATATACACAGACAACAGTTGAGTCTGTTAGCCTACCTAAGATTGCCATGAGCGTGGGCGGCTCTCTGGAAGGAATCTGATTCATCAGAGGGATGATGTCATCCAATACTGCATATTTATCCAGATGTTCTAACATCTTGCCGAGACACACCAGCGCGTTCACTCGAATCTACAAACAATAACCCGCAATCCTAACTATTTTATTTGCTTAGCTTGGTAGAGGGTCTCAGAGAGGTGGTGGCTTTTACAACTAATGATTGATATTTTTCACGGCTGACAGTTAATTTATGTTCCTCGTGGAAACAGAAATTTTAGCAGTAGAATTCAAAAAACCGTAAAACCTGCGCTAGTTTTGTGTTTTGTGCAGAGTTATAAAATTACGTCTTGATTTAGTGGATTTAGTGGATAACGTCTGCTACTTATATGGAGTTTCAGTTTTTCATTTTGGCTGATTGGTTTATTACTGCATCAGCGATCAAATTTCAATTTTTTCACTTACACTCAAGGATGTGGTCTGAAGACAAAGGTTCTTGATGCGTGGAATGATGGAGTTTTTCATGGCCGAGTAATCGATCATATTTGAAAACGAAGGAATGATGCTTAATACCATTTCCTGAAAACAAAATCAACAAATGGTCAGTTGTAAGAAAGCCGTGTTTTTGTTTACTAATAATTAACACATCTTTTCTCTCCTAGACTCGACTGTCTTCTGAGCAGCCGTCTTTTGAGTCATCGCACAACACGTTGCGTGATGCATGAAGGAGTGTTGCGTGACGACTTAAGTAACGGATTTCATAAAGCTGTCTTCTCACTGAGAAGTGTGACGATCCGTTTAGAGCTGACGGATGAGTACCAACGCCCAGGAAAAGTCTTCATGATTCAAAAAATTCATTCTGGGGGAAGAGAGATAAGCTTACGGAAGCCCCAAGCCTAGAGCGTACATTCTTTCTAACAGTCAATCAACAGGGGTGAAACATATCTATACTTTATGTTCTGATAAACAATTACAAGGAAAAATACAAGAATCCCAGCTACATTATAACTGTACCTGTAGCTGTACATCAGAGGCTTCCAACGCCTTACACACCATGGGCAGCACATGATCCCTTACGTCATCCTTAGGTGTCTTAGCCAGTAGTATATCCATCTTCTGAAGGAAGATGATCACCACCTGAAAAAACACACAGATACAATGACAAACTCACCAATTATGGGGACATAAGCTTTGTGTTACGACCAAGCCATTCTCTTCTTCAAAGAACGAGTTGTGTTGACTCATGTTGAGTTGTGACAACTGATCATTCCCTCCATTTTTTTGAATTCTTGAGGTAACAATCTGTTCATCTGGTGTCAAACTGTGACAACTCAGCAACAATTCCTGTAAGGTATGTCAAGTTCTAGTACGGATAGTCCATACATTTCATGACATGATTGTCTCATCTGGACACAGAGATGAATTCACTCACTGTGTGTGTATTGGACACAGGTGTCTTAATCATTCTCTTACAATGTAAACATCAGCTTGCTGATACAGACTTCAATGAACTGAGTCGATAAGAATATTCCTGATCTCAACTTTAATGTCCATTCTTCAGACAGATGTGTTAATACTTGTATAAAATTAGAAAGTAAACAAAGATGACAGGGAAAACAACTAACCTGACTTGGGTCTTGTATCTTGAAAACAGGCTTTAATTCTGGGAGAATGAGATCACAAAACTCTTGCGTTGTACAGTCTTCAGCAATCAGAAGCACATTAGGCAGGACAAATGGTATCATCTGATGATTACTGAATTCCAAACACAACTGCGGCAACACTCTTTGGATCACAACACGCTAAGGAAAATTGAAAACAAGAAAATCATCTCTTTAAGTTACATACTTTTCTGGTAATAGGAGGAGATGGTAGCATGAGGGTAAGTGCATTGACTAGTTTATGAATAAGCACTTCTGTTAAATAAGCAAGTACCCCTTTGTCAATAAGCGGCCCTAGCTGTAGTACCACCAGTCAGATTACAAGTGTGTAGAGTTTGCCCGCAGTTCATCTTTTGTTCATTATTTCAACATTACCAAAGAACTGGTCTTCTGAGTGCTACTCTCATGTGAGAGCAAAATTCCTTCAGATGAAAAATCTCTCTTCCATTTACAATTTCAGATGTTTCTGTAAAACGAGGTACAGCTACATTGTAAGTATCCCTGTGTCTCACAAGTGTCCTTCTTTACGCTCCCAAAATAAGCTCCTCAGGCAATAAAAAAATGATTATATACTTATTGTTTATCATGTGTAATAACCAGGAAAACATGATGTTTAGAATTATTCAGATGCAGAATAAAAAAAATCAAAATTAAATAATTTTAATACAAATTGTTATCTTTACCTTTGGTAGTTTTGACATGACTTTGTAAAGCCCCCTAAAAAACTGAGACTTGGCCATATCATCTCGCTGTACCAATGAGTCCAGGTATTGCAACGTCATGGCTGCCACATTCTCAAAAAAAGATATCTGAAAGATGCATGTAGTGAAATTTGGTAGTCAGTGGCAACATTAAAACAGCTTAACTATTTACAGCACCAAGGCTTCCACTACATAGTAACAAACAGTATCAGATGAAAATACTGTTCTTCAGATTGTATTTAAATGAAGAAGATATCCTGGTTGCAGTCACTGCATTGCAAAAGAGGATACACTTTACACTCGCTCACAAAACCTCTCTTCACCCAGGTATATAAATGGGTACTGGTGAATTTAAAGCTGGGGAGTAGCTCTGCAAGGGACTGGTGGCTCACCAAGGTAGGGCGGGGGGGGGGGGTAAAAATAATACTCCAAGTTGTTTAATAATGCTATAGAATTCATGATAAACCCTGCTCCTCTGGCTGCATAGATTACTTAGCCCAAAGAGGTGTTACCTTTACCTATTGGAGTGGCATAAAATAGCAAAAAAAAAACCCATGAACTCTTACAGGGCATCTTACAGTCAAAGCAAACTGAAGAGCAGCACACATGCATATGATTCGGTTGCTACATGTCACTTTGACTTGTCCCTGAGACTTATACTTTTATCCTCGACCTGCAATGTGTACAAAGTATTACAGCACACATAGCTCACATAAATTGCACATCTACATTTGATGATTGTTCATGTACTGTACCTTGGACATCATGTGAACATCAGGTCTGAGTGTGGTTGTGATGCTGAGTAAATTTTTGACATGCTCTTGAACTTCTTTTGGAACAGAACCAAGTGGTGTTGAATTGTTCCTTGACATCTGGAGTAATAAGACATTAAAATATTACAAGGTAACAATCAAGATATGTGAGGAAATTAATGGTCTAAATCATGGCTACAGTTAGATGACACCACAATACATACACAAAAAAAAACTACATATAGATGTGAACATTTCAAGAATGAATTTATGATGATGTAGCTGTGGACTAGAAGCTCTCAGGACATGAGCAGAATCCAGCGAGCTAACCATTCCCCAGTTCATTACTATCGGCTCCTTAATTAAGTCTCTAGTGACAGGTACACACAGCAGAGACCCTGAACAAGAAGCCATTTTGGAGTAATTATTTAAAATGTACACCACACCCTGACCCCAGGCCCCGCTCTAGCTACAGCCTGGACTGTCCTGAGACAAGGACAGTCAAGTCACTTTCCAAAAAGAACCTGTATTTTACTTACATTAATCTAAATACAACTTATACTGGTATTATTTCACGAAAAGTATGCAGCTTAGAAAATAAAATTATTGAACAAACCTCTTTTTTAGCTGAGAACCCTGACAATTGTACAAATAGGTCATTTCTGAGTTGCCTTTTGCCCAAGTGTCAAAACAAGTCTTTGGGTGAAGCCATCCATTTGAAAATGTGTTCTCTACATGTATTTCATTTTCTTTTCATACACATCACACAATCACATTTCCACAAGGACACTTTTTAAAATAGAGGCACAAGGTAAACAGCCTATTACTTTTAGATATATTCTCAAGATTACCTGTTCTATGTTTCTTTTGAATGCAGTCATGTTGTTATCGCAGTCAAAGGGTGGTCTTCCTTTGTTGTAAATGGAATAGATGAGAACCCCAAAGGAAAACATGTCGCTTGACAAGTCACATGATCTGGACAAGATATATTCTGGGGCAGCATAATTGAGATCAGGCTGAGCCCATGGCCATAGACGTGGTTCCCACTGCCCAGCATTATAGGTGGACTGAGGAACAGATCGCACGGGACAAAATATTAGTACAGCTGAAACTGGTGAAAAGAATTAAAATGAATTCACTCTACTTTTGGCAGAAAATATCTTATTTACATTATGCAACAAGCCTATTTGCTAAGTAAGTTTTTTTTTACGTACTAGACTATCAATGTCATCTTGATCAAAAGTGATGCCAAGAATTGTATGGCACGTGATTTGATCTTACTAGCAATTTTTGTGTTTTATACTTCTGTTCAGTGGCCTTTGACTGAACTTCTCAGAAAGCACAAGTGTTCTGAATGACCTTTCCATCAATATCTGCTAGTCAGGCAAAGCAGTTGATAGGAGCTACTCTATCAGGCAAAGTGACTCATACTTGTCAAATGGTTTGATCATTTGACAAAATTAAGGTAACCCTTCAATCGCTCCTTCCCTAGCCATGTTGATTGACATCTGCATTATTCATGGAGTGTTTTCAGCAGGGAAAAGATTGCCTTGCAATAACTCCCCATCAAGAATTCAGCATTATGACAATTAAAATGAGTGATACCTGCCCATCAATGACAACTGGTGTGGAACTGAAGAAGAGTCCAGCAATTTTCCACTGGCCATTTTTTGTGATGACAATCATTTCAGGTGCAAGACTTGCTTGAAGAATCTTTGCATCATTGTGAAGGAAAGTTAAACCTTCCACAAGCTGCTCAAAATATGAAAATAATAAATAATTTTTTTAATAAAGTGTAAAAGATTTTACTAGTGCAAGAAAATACTGACAACAAAATAACAATGGTGCAATGGTATTTATTTTCATTTTTGTCTACATTTTGACCTATGTGGTTATTATATTCAAAGCCAAGGAGCACATCTGCATTTTTTTCTAAATGGGTAGGGTAGGTTTTTTCTAAATGAGTGTTGTAAAACCAAACCCAAACCAATTACTTACTAATTAGACAACTCAGCCAATCCCACACCATAGTAAAACCAAAACCAAACCAATTCCTTACCAAATTAGACTACTCAGCCAATCTCAAACTGTACCAAACTGTAGTCAAAAGCAAAACCAAAGTAATTGCCTGATTACCTTCAATACTCAACTGCAAACTGCTCTACATTACCATTCCTCTTATTAATATCAACACAAACCTGATATAATCCATAGACCCTTTCAACATCATAAAGTTCAAAGGTCTGTAAACAAGAGCACACAGAATTGTTTGTCCTGGACTGTACATGTACATAGTAAACATTAAACAAACAAAACAGCAATGCTGTTAATTACCGATATGATATAAAAGTACCGGCTAAAAGTTCATGATTGTATCTGTTGTAGTTAAAAATTAAATTCAGGTAAAAAATAAATTCCTTCTCTTAACCCTTATTAGGGTTAGAAGACAAAGGAAACTGAGAATCAAACTAAGTTAAAATTATTTTTACCTGAATTTAATTTTTAACTACAACATATCTACCAAAGATAATTTGTATTTCTGCCCATGCCAAACTTTTACTATTTTTTAATAAAAAATTTTACTGCTGAGTGCCAATAGGTACCATAAAATAATTTTAGCTGGTGCTATTGTGCAGGTGAGAAATATAACATCAAAAGAAACATAAAAGTTTTTATCATACTGTACCCATCTTGCTGAATGTCAATGAGTCTTGAGACTCTTTCCAGCTTTGTAGAACACACTCATTTAAGAATGCACATTTACAGTAGAATGTAAGTCATTGTTCAAATGTAACACGAAAATCAAAAAATATTTTTTAAAAACTGTTGCACAATATTATTGTGACATGCATGAATAAAGAGGCCAGAGAGATTTGTAATGAAAAGACGGTTGTTGTTTTATTGTTCAGTTTATTTTTTTATTGTTTGGTTGGTTTATGTTTGGTTAGTTTCTTTTGAAGGCTGTATTTAGATGTCTGTAAAGCATCATCTGACAAACCTTGAATTCATTAGGAGGAGGAGACGGCATATTGCCATGTTTTCCCAGCAAATTTGCCAGACTTGCAAATATTGGTTCTGTGGCAAAGGCTAAGCAATCTCTGGAAAAGAAAACAAAAAGAATAAATTATGTCAGAAATGCTATGAATCTCAATTCAAAATAGATAAAACCCTTAAAGAATTGAATCAGAGTTCCATCACAGTTACCAAACTAATGCAACGCAAATGAAAGCCTAATTTCATGATTTTGAACAATCTGGTGTAGAATGACATAATTAAAACACCATACTTATATAAATAATGGGTACTAAGCAGTACTCTGAATGTGACATTGATTTTTTTCAAATAAAATTTGAAGCTTTCAAATATTTTTAACATGGGACCCTTTGATTAAAACAGCTACTACATATTAACTGGAACCTCACCAGTGGAGAAGGAAATTTGATCCTGAAAGTAAATGAGCATTGTCTTACTTGGATTCTTCTAAAGGATGCTGAACGACCAACAGTCTAGGATGTCTTAGTCTTGTAAGCTGCACAGGTCCTTTCTTCATCGTCTCCATTACAAGATCTCTTTCTCGCTTGTCTACTTTGTCCAGAAGCTTTTTCTCAAAAACAACCAGGGAGACTTCCTAATGGAAATCAAAACAGGAATAAATCAGTGCTATGATTTATCACATTATATGATACAACCATTTCATGTAAGCTTGAGAAAATATTGGTACGGTTAATACGATGTCTGGCTTTATAGTTTTTGATTCAAAGGAAAAGTCTGCAGAGCACAAGGAGGGCAAGGGAGTAAAAAAAACCAGGGGTAGCTAAATGTATCTCTTACTCCAAAAAGTGGACCATGGTCTAGAAAAATTATGGTATACTGTTCATGGACCTTTGGTTTGTTTTGTTTTCTTTTGAAAATTGTCTTGTGTAACATGTCACTGATACAACCATATTTCATCAACAGTTGTTATACGCAAAATTTATTAAAACTGCACCATGCATGCTAATATATGAAAAATATGATATCTAAATACATGAAAAACCAAGTTGTTAACAAAGTTAATTCACCAAACATGTAACATTGCTAAGCAACTCTTGAGTGATTTACAGCAATGTGTCAAGAAGTGCAGGTTCAAACAATAGTACTTGAACAATAGTAATATTATTTATTGACGAAAAGTTTGGTAACCTATACGTCACAGAACCTGCAACCTTCAAATTCGCAAATAAACCCGGAACTAAACCAAATAAAACAAAAAATTAAATAAGCCATGAGTTTAAATGAAAACTGATTTCAATACAATCAGTGAATAAAGGCTATCAAATTCGTACCTGACCGGTTGTTCGCTTTTTTCCTTCGTATATTTTCCACGCTAAATTGGGCCCAAAACTTGCTACATGCTTGCCAACATCAAAGTCTTTAGTCAAAGGATTCCCAATCAAAGAGCCTACAGCCCCGACTGCATTTACGGTCGCAGAAACAGCTGTGACGGTGGCGTTCTTTGCCGCACTTTTGAGCCGATCGAACATTGCGGCTGAGTAGCTGGTGACTTTGTTCAGATCCATGTTAATTCGTAACGGGCTCTGACAAATTGGAGTCCGTTCGCGACACGTATAAAGTTCTATTTCTTGTCTACCACATTTTGTTGAATAAAAACGTTTTCACGTATGACAATAATTAATGGTGGTACACTCGGGGAGAAAACTCCACTCCTCTCCGGGTTCAGCTGGCTTGAAAACGTCTGTGAATAAAAATATTCCTACAAATCCAAGACAACTGAGTCGCCATCTTTGATTTATCGAGTTGTCACGTAACACGCATGCTCAGGATTCTATTTCACTATCACCAGGCCCCCTAAAGAAAAAGCACGGTCTGCTGCACATTTGATTATTTGATATGGCGACTGCTCACCGCTTATATCGGACTGCCATTGTGTATCGTAATTTCTTTTGTTCTCTCTCATTCTGGACACAAAAGCAGGCGGTTTGCTTACAGTTAATTATCGCTCAACGCTGTTCAAAGAAGTTGAGCGGATGATTGAGACTAAAAGAGCGTCATTGTTCGCAATGACCCTTCGGACGATGATGCCATGGCGTGGATTTGACTTCGTTCGATCACGCTCAGTATCGAGAAGTAAACTTCAATAATCATCGCTCACTTCAGTCCGAGAGGTTGTTTATGGCGAATATCAAAGTATTTGCACGTTTAAAACCATGTCAAGATATAAATCAGGAATTGATCAGGCGTGAAGATCAAGCAATTTTCATTTATCCACCCGGACAAGGTTTGCCGAACTCCTATTCAACTAGTTCTAGTGCTATCAAGAATCTTCAAGAATTCATACCCCTCAGATTTCGCTTCATGCACGTTTTCGGAATGAAATCATCGCAGAAGAATGTATTCGATGTAGCCGCAAAGGATATTGTCAAACAATTTCTTGAAGGATACAATGGCACAATATTTGCTTATGGACAAACGGGAGCTGGCAAAACTTACACGATTCAAGGGGAAGGAGTCGAGAGCTTCGACGGGTAAGTGCTGATTGAACCCGATCTGCCGTGTTTTCCTGAAATAGCTTAACTTTGATACTTGCTACTCACAATTCGTTTATAGATGCTCTTGTTATTAGTTTTAATGTATTTATTTCAAGGTGTGTTATAAAGACGTCTTTATTCTTAGACTCTAGAGTGTATACGAATCGAACCTGAAAAAAAAAACAATTGAATGTAAGCTTACATAAGGAAGGCCTTCTCAAATTTCTTCTGTGACCTGGACATTTTAATCTGTCTGTTTTTTTTTCTAACACACTTTTGCAAGAAAAAAACGTGTTTTGCGGTTATTTTAATTTCAAGCTGTTAAATGCAAAACTATTCGTTTGAAGGCGAAAAAAAAGACAATGGTATGCAACTACATCAGCTTTAGAAATTTCCAAAATCCCAGCAGACCGCTGTTACCCACTGTTTTGTCCTATTTTGCGCGTGATAATAGTCACGAGATTCTCTGAAGTCTTAAGGTATGTAAGAAGTTATTTCAATTGACATTTTGCACTTGATTTAAATCTTGTGTCATTTTACCAAATGCCCTCTCAATGCTATCTAACATAATCAGGGACTGCATTAAGGGATAGACATCACACTGACTGGGTGTGAGGATGATTTTGCTCACCTTGTTTGACCTTCTATAAAGAAAAGTTTATTTCAAAACGTTTTGCTTGCCAGTGAAATCCAGCTACCCTTCCACTGATATAAACCCCCTGCATAGTATTATTATACATTTTTAAACGAGTGGTAAACGAGTGGTAAACGCGAAGCGTTGAAACGAAGTTTGTTTTGGGGACTTCGTTATGCAAATGTGTCACTCACCCACTCACTCACTCCGGTGTAGACACTCTTCGTAATTAGTCGGGCCGAACGAGACCGCCTGAGCCTGACGTTGGAATGGCAACCGCGCAGTCCGAGCCCGATGGCATATTGAAATAGAAACCGCACATCAATAAAAT
>OMLO01003389.1_pt1 | contig 13149 bp, 4 predicted proteins | sample 1674811 | NCBI WGS metagenome assembly OMLO01 (sample SAMN06265003, study PRJEB25207) | coral metagenome | isolation source: Coral host | place: Mexico:La Bocana,Puerto Morelos, Mexico | collected 2008-11-13
TGTATGCGTGCGTGTGTGAATAGTGTGACTTTGTGTTGCTCGAGTTGTTAGCCTTTGTGGCCCCTAGAAATATTACAGCTACTGTACATAGATAACTGTTTGACTTGTTCTTATCGACTGCGATTCTTGAATATCGATCACTTCTGTGTGTATTTTCATGTTATTCTGCCATTTAAAAAAGTATCTTCGAGTTTGTTTCTCAAAATCCTTGTTCCTTCAAATGATTCACAGATTTAATTTCTGATTTCGATAAAAACGTTTACATTAGCCCAATTCAGATGGAGCTTTTTTCGATCCTCTGTGAACACTTTTTTTGGGGAGAGGGGCGGGGTATGGTGAGTAAGAAACTTTTGACGGCCTCGGACTCCTTAATCTGTTTGAGGATTATCGTTATGACGATAGAACTTGGCAGATCTATAGCATTACCAAAGAAGTTTCTTTCGAGGTGCATAAATGACGTCATAGAACTTAGGAATTGCTATACATTTCCAAAAAGCCGCCATTTTTGTTAGCCATCTTGGACTGCGTGATTTTTACAAAGTGTTTTAAAACTACTAAAACGGTCTCAAACGTAATAGTCACGACCTTTAAAACGCAAAATTTAACCAAAAAAGTAAAAGTTAATGGAACACAATTATAGCACTTCGTTTAAAACTGGAATATTCAAAATTTTGAAAACATGTCTGTTCAAAGACGATTGCCATCAGAACAATTTCCTTGTCCGTCCGAGATTATTAAAGTTGTACACGTTTATAGTTGGCGAGGACCTCATTAGCATTAATTTAATCCCAACCAAATCTAACTAAGATCATTTGTTCCTGACAAAGTTGCTTCAAAATCTTAGATAACCAAAACTGTTCTGAAATTTCTCCAGCGAACCATCTGCGAATTAATTTGAAAAGCAATGTAGCGACGTTCAAATTGTTTTGCAATTGGCCAAAGCTTTGATAGTTTCCCAGTTCTTACATGAGACAACTTCAGCAGCTTCCAGCTAGGTATTATGCTCCAAAATTTTCTATTTCTTTGTTTTTATGAATAGAAGTTATATATATATATATTTACATATTGCAACTATACTTTACACATTTCGCCGCTAAAATTAAAATATAAAACTTTAAGGTAAAAAGCTGTAAAAAGCTGTTAAAAGTCTTTGATGATCATCAGAGTGAAAAAATCTACATACGCTCAATGTTCTTTTAGTTCAAGTAACACCAATAATAATAGTAATACTGGCATGCTCCCATGGGAAACAAAGTGAGGTCCATTGATTGCACTTGTTTGTTTAGTTCTACGGAAGCGTGCGATGTAGAACGGCTGTTTTATTCTCCCTCTTAACCATGAATGGACAGTAGTTAAAACTTTCCACGTGAACTTGTGGTTAGGGTGTTTTTTGATGTGCTTGGCTGGCTCTGAATGCTTACTAACATCTGAATGTTCATTAACACGAACCACGAGGTTGCGTGCTGTTTCGCCAATGTATGTTTGTCCTCAATTACACTTGCCTTTGTAAATAACATGTGACGGGTGGGTGTTTTTGTCTTTAACCTGAAGATTGATTCCATCTTGCGTGTTTGTCACATGATGAAGAACTTGAATCTCCATTTGGTGTACGTATTAAGTTTCTTTAAGAATTTTCTACTTTCTACTTCATCTACTCTCCAGAAAGGGAGACGGATTCCAAGTTTAGGTCTTTCATCGAAACAGTGAACAGGAATTATTGTTTCGACGCTTTTCTTGGGATTTCAAAATAATGGACGACTTCATTTATCATGGCCAATATGATAGGCAATTTATTTCAGAATTTTTCAGTTTATTTTACTCTGATGATGATCAAACACATCGAAAAAGTTAAGACTCATAATTTTGACAGCTTTTTACCTTAAATTTTTATATTTTAACTATACTTTCATCCCGATAAGCCTGTTTTGTGATTGTTCACTCTTCAGACTTCCTATATATATTTCTATATTTGTAGCCAGGACTCTTTAGCATTGTTCTAAACTTGATCAGTTTCAGTCGTTTATATTTTTCTGACATGTTTGAAAAATGTAGAACTCAAATCCATGACTGATAGCGGCTATTTTTATATCATGACGCAGTTACCACGTGTATGACGTCATTATCCCATGTGGGAACTGTTTTAGACCGACTGTATGTTCTTTAAATGATTACTATTGCTTTTTTTAAAAGACTTTTACTTACTGTAAAGGGCGGTTCATTTCAACCACGTCAAGCCAAAGTTAACTTAATATTGCTTGAAATTGCAACAAAGCAAACCGATCTTTTACGTCAAAAGAATAATCCCTTGATCCGTGTCTATTAACCTTGGTCGCTTGATCAAGCCAAAGTGAAGCACGAAGCATAAAGATCTTAAGAGCACTAACTCGCTATAACCTCGGGACCGCTGCAAAAGAAACCTTATTTGTTCTGGTTTAATGAAAACGAACGGACAGCTAAAACCTTGTTGTAAAGTTGTAAGTATTTATGGAAGTGATCTTCATTTGAAATAATCGAGTGCTTTTGTTAAAATTTGGACATTGCTTGGCGCAGCTTTCAGAGACTAGTCTAGCTGAAGCTAAAGGCCGACTTAACGTTCGCTCGTATATTACACAATGCCTGTCGGTTCGCTAGTGCACTATTTAGCTCTGGACACTTTAGCTAAGCAAACTCTATAGAAGGAATAACTGAAATTGAATGCGCATGCGAATCCTTCATGGCAAAAATTTTGCCACAAATTTGAAATTTACGTGCTTAAAGACACGAATCAACACCAATCACGATTCAGTGTATTTTAATTGACCCCCCGGCATTGAAATGTGTGCAAATTATGAATATTTTCAACATGTTTTGGGTAAAATGTCACTGACATTTGTTGAGGTAGAAGTATTTTCAATGGCTTGAATATTTCGGCATTAAGGTGGAATTGTAGCGATGAATTTAATGAGTTGTAAATTGAGATGTTAAATTTTTTTGACATAAATCAAAGCTAATTGATTTTTGACTGCAATGTTTCCTTGCCCCACTCAAACAGCTGTATATACATGTTAACCCACAAACCCTTACGCAGTGACTTCGACTAATTAGCAAGAGCTCGACAATTCTGATGATAATTAAATTCTGCCATATTAATATTTTTAATGATCTTGTTTAGAGAGGAGGATTCAGTCCAGAACTTCACCTTGAGAAGTCCCGTGATCTAGTGTTAGATCACGAACAATATCAAGAACAATATCACAAACAATATCACGGTCACGGTCACGGCAACGGCCACAGCCACGATTACGCATCCGATCACAATCATCTAGCCTTACATCAACATTCAAGACGGGAAAACATCATGAATTGTCTCTCGGAAAACGAAGGAAATATGACCGCCTCTGATAACTATACACATTCTGAAAAGCCAACTGGCAATGTTGATACGTGTTCAGACAGCTCTTTTCAGACATTCAGGTTTTCTTACGACACAATCCCTGCCACAGTCTTCGTGGTCTTCATTTTGGTGATAAATGGCGGTGTTTTTCTGCTCATAACATGTTACTCGTCTCTAAGAAAAGCAAGCAATATCATCTTGGCCAGTTTAGCAGTGTCAGACTTTCTGGTGGGACTCGTCGGTATTCCTCTCCTTGTGACATGCAGTAGCGCTGTACATCTATTTTTGGTATGTAACAGTTCAATCACATTTTTCAAATTTATGGCCCTGTCAACCGTGCTACACATCGCCGTAATGACTTGCGATCGTTACATCTACATTATGTGCGCTTTACGTTACCGTGATATTGTTGTACGCAGTAGAGTCCTAATAGTCCTTGGAATCACATGGATAATTAGTCTTGGTCAGTCTTTAGTTCGTCTTTCGTGGACTTGGAATGTCACCGTTGATACAGCTGCTGAAGACTTGACTCTAGTCCAAGAGAAGGAAACAATATACTTTGTATTCAATATCATCGTGTTTTTCGGTATCCCGATGATTCTTATGGCTACCCTTGATGCGCGTATGTTGCTTTTACTTCGAAGGCAGTGCAAGAGAATTGCGCGGGAAAATTTGCCAGTGGAATTTATCAAACATGAACAGAAGCTTCAAAAGCGACAAAGACGAGCTGTGTTAACTTGCGTGTTACTTCTCATCCTGTACGTTATCTTCTGGCTGCCATATTTTGTTTTGCAACTATTTCAGCTTTATCATCGTCAGAAGATACCTAACTTCCTTGTCATTACTATATATTACCTCAGACTTTGTACCTCGTTATTTAACCCTCTTGCATACTCCCTGAGAAAGCATGACTTAAAAAGAAAGTTTAAAAGTATTATTTTCAACTTATTTCCACGTTCACGGCCGAACGTTACTGAGAGTACTACGGTACAGTCCTTTTGAACTGATCAACGTAACTGTGAACGAATTTTGTATAGTATGGCTCTAGAAACAAAGACTAGCCCCAAACCTCTGTTGGAAACGGAATAAGGGACAAACTATCCCATCTTATTTAAGATTTTGTGTTTACTACTTACTCTTCCTTTGAACTGAGCAAAAAGGTCAGATAAGGCCCTGCTAAACGCATGCAACTTTTTAACGCAACCTTTTGCGTGCTAAAGCTTTTTTACCCAAATGGGTGTAAATAGGAACAGCGAACGTAGAGCTTCTTCCCGATGAACACCTCGCAATGACCCCGTCCAGGGTTGGAGCCGGACCACTAGACCAGTAGTGTTTCGTTCTCATCTCTAGGCTACCGTGTCACCCACTACTGTAGCTAGTTTAAAGGTGAACGAGGACACATGTATACATTGGCCACCCTGTGGCACCACTCATCATCCTGCCGCATAGTGCCACAGGGTTGTCAAATGTGCAGCAAATTTCTAAACTGTTTACCATTGCCAGGTTTCAAATAAACCGCATTTTATTGCAATTGCAGTATAAGAATTATGACAACAACTAGCTTTATTTGCATGAACATACAGTGTTGCAAAACTAAATTTAAACAGTTATGATGATCATGATCGATTTCTATGCAAGAAAGTTGACTCGCGCCTCGCCTTCGTCAACTATCACGCGATAGAAATCTCGAGTCCATAATCTAATTATTTAGTATAAGTCAAAACTTCACTGATGGCTTGCGGTAACGGAAATAAATATTTAAAAGACGGAACGATAATTTATATTTTTCTATAAAATTCACTTCTAGTATAGAGCACTTAATGAAATACATAAGAAAGTGAGATCCATATTCAATTTGATTAGATCCACAAATAGGAGAGAGTCTGTTAACCCATGGAATGCGACTATGCCTTAGTTGTACACTTCTATAAGACAAAAACTAAACTGTATTTCAGAAGGAAAAAAAGGAGATCCTTGTCCAGTTATCTTAGGCAGTTAGTTTTCAGTTGAATGTAACTTTTGCGGGACTTGGAATAGAGTTTTAATGTTTTGTTCTGCTTTGAGATTGATTTGCATTGGGTTACATCGCCGGGTGGGGGGGGGGGGGGAGGACTGAATTCGCATATAAAAATCCCGGGAATGCTCGTCGTTGGTATCTCTTAGAGTGTACAGCCTCCAAAGGCATACAGCGGAAACTTTTTGTATGGGAATCACCCCCCCCCCGCCCCCCACGAACCCGGGACCAAGTCCCGTTTGCAATAATTATTCTGTAGCTTTAAACGTGAATAGCGTTCGTCGAAGCAGTGCTGTCACTTGTTTGTTTGTGATTATCTAAAGCTGTCTACCTTATGCTATGAGCAGCCTCAAATGCAACAAAATAGTGAATAAAAACAATATAAAAATGGAACCCAATGATGATCTCAAAGTCGTGAATCATCATGGCTTGATAATGTTTTAGATTGAAGAGACAATTTTTTTCCCCATGAAAAATTTTCATACCGAATCACTTGTTGCTGTTTTCTCGAGGAAAGAAGGCCGCCATTTTGTTTTGAAGGACGAAAGAAACGTGACAAAATCCATGCATAGAAAGAGAAATGGAAAGCGAGAATATTGATTGATATGCCGTTCGAGGAGAAAGATAATCCGCTCTCTTGTTTAGAAAGACGAAAGCAGCGTGGCAAACACCACATGCGAAAAATCAAATGTGAAAGCAAACCTCCTTGCAAAAATATTCATTCTTGCAGCATAAATATCTGAAATAACAATTAATTTCCCCATTAAAATATTATTGCATCTTCCTCTCCTATTTAAGTTTAATCATTAAACAAAATGAAAGAGCTTTATAAGGACCCTTCTATTTCGTTAACACAAGTATCGTTTCTAGTAACGAGTTCCGTTCTCAAAGGATTCCCTGTTTTCGTTGCACTTTAGTTGCTTGACAGTTCTTTCAGTAATGGTATTTCCTTAGCTATCAGCGGCTTACTATTATTGATCAGACCAGAGTCATAAACCGAAGTGTACCCCATAAGTTTCATCAGCGGGGCACAGGCCTCCTCAAACAAAGAAACTATTGAGGGGTCTTCGTCAAATCTCCAGTGATCCATCCTGCTTGCATCGTTCTCCGAAAATTGCGTTCCGGTGGTATTTACGAGAATTTTTCCTTCCAAAATCCACTTAGTAATAGAATCAACTTTGGGGAGGCCAACGAAATTGTACATGTCTTCCATCATGTTGAAAGCATTGGTAACAATGTCTTCATAGCGGATAAGCTTGTATCGCCCTTGGAACCATTTTGGCCAAACCTCCTTTACATAGTTTAAATTATCCACAACTTGCGAGCATAACAACTGCGCATTCTGCTTTATAATTTCTGTTGCTTGCGCAGATAACTTATCAGAATCAAACAGGTACCTTCTGGAATCCTTGATAAAAAATTTACGCCTCAATAAGGACGAAAGAACTGCACGAGGGTCTCTTACTAGATGGATAATCAAGCATTCGAACTGATTAGGATCAGAGCTACAGAACCGCTCAAGTTCCTGAATTCCAATTTTCCTTGGCAGCCTAGTTTGCATGATTTTTGCTACTGTTATTTTCCTCGTTGTGCAAGCTTCTCTCACTACTTCATTCGTTAACTCTGGACGCAAAACCCGCCAGTACATAAAGGCGAGACGCTTTGGGTCCCTCAGAAATTGAGGGAAAATTCTTGGCAATGTAGTTTCTTCTCTAAACGCACACGTAAACAAATCACGAAGCAGACTTGCAAAGTGATTTCTGTATTCATCGTTTGCAAGGTCATCTAACGGTTGCCACTCGTCGCTGTAGACAACTCTTCTTAAATCATGGAGTGGCTCGTAAAGGTAGAAGACATCTGGATGCAGGTTAAATATGTTCCCAGAAAATGACGAACCAGAACTCATGTGCGTCAAAATAATCACATTCAGCCTTTTCGTTCTCTGCGCCAATGGCATCACTTTAGACTTCAACTCTTGTTGATTTTTCAGTACTGAAATGTCACTTTCTTCGCATTTGTGCAACTGAGGTATCACTTCCTGTTCTTCCTTATGTTCTCGCGGATGCATACGCACCACAATTGTCAGCTCCGCACATATGATAAAGAACGCAACAAGAGCACTAGTAAACATGATGTGGAGTAATATACTATTACCATGACAACTGAAACGGAAAACAGTAAATCATTTTTCACTGCGAATATAAACATATATTACCTGAGTAAAATCAATACGTAATTGACACGATTTGCGCTCTGGGAAGGAAAAATTGGTTAGGTTAATTACCGATTGGCCTAGGTTACCGATAGATTACCCATAGAGTGTTTGAAATAGTTGGCACTCCGCCAAAATGATGGAGGTGGGTGGTTAATTGTATTGAGAATAGTGACGAAAGTGTTTTGCACATCTACATGGGAAAGACAATTAAACTTGAAAACCTAGGCCAATTTTTCCAAGATTTTTCCAGTTGCTATGCTAGAGATTGATCAGGTAATTTTGTGTCTATAGTCATCAGTGAATCAACAAGGACTGCTTGCAGACAAAAAACTTGAAGGAAGACGTTCTGATGTTTATTTGGAAACGCTTGTACGAAGACTGAGAACTTGTCAAGGACCATATCGGAATGTCGCCGATAAAACGCTTTTTTAGTATCCTTACTATGTGTTTTTAATGGGATGCTTTTCGCCGTGAATTTTTGTCTGATCGGCAGATATTTAATACGTTATGCAAAATGAAACTCAAAGCTGCTGAGACAGTAATGTACGGAAAATGTTACGGATGTTGTTTTCTTCAGATGTGTATAAAATATATCTTTTTTTGATTTTATCGAAGCGTTGCACTCAAAGCAAACATTAAATATGCTACTAAAGATATTGGAAATGCCATGGAATGTGCTAACTTGCAGCTTCACTTTCGCTCCTTGACAATTAAGACCGCGCTTACTTTGCAAGTTTTTTTTTTCGCCAGAATCGACGGTCATTAACTTATTTGCAATTTTGTGAGTATTTCTTGGGGGTTTGGAAGTGAATTCTTTGGCTATTTCATCGAAGAGAGCTCAGAGATTTGAAGGTAAGGTAAATATTTTCTGAGAAAAATAGAAACTTGCCCGAACTTATAGCGTTTATGTCAATCATGAAATTAGGGCAAAACAACACAACCGTTAAAAAATAAGCCGTGACAATGAAAGGCTCGCGTGACTATTTGCTGGTTATAGCTGAAAGAAATACGTCAGTGACTGCTCTGGAATATGACCAATTTTCCACAGAACTGGTCAGATATCGCTTAACCTTTTTATGAGCGCAAATAGAGGAGTTAGAAAAGCGCGGATATAAGTTGTTTCAACTATTTGTTTTTTTGCTGTTCAAACATTAAATACAGGGAAATTTTTACGAATATTGTTTTCTTTGTTATGTGTAAAATATATTTCTTTCGGTTTTAACGAAGCGCTGGATTTCAAGAGAATATGCTTGGAATGTGCTGACGTTGCAACTTTTACCACGTCAGAAATAAGAATCGTGCTTACTTTGTAAGTTTATTTTGCAAGAAGCGACGGTCATTAATTTATTTTGAATTTTGAGAGTGTTTTAGGTGGTCTAAAGTAATTGAAGTGCTGTTTCAGCGAGGCGAGTTCAGAGATTTGAAGGAAAATTAAATATTTATTGAGGTACTCAAAAGCTTGTCAGAACTTGCTATGTGAAAAACCAACCGTTCTAAATTTAGCCGTGGTAGTGTAAACCTCGGATTGTGTGACTCGCGTGACTACTTTGCTTGTCCTTTACTCATAGCACAAACAAATTAAATTTTGACTTTAAAGAAAGAAAGCTGTTTTGTAATGGTAATAGGACTGAGTGGAGTCCAATTCCGTCTGTAATCATACGAGTGATAACAAAATCGGACCTCCGCGCAGCGGGAGTCCGATTTCTTTATCACAATTATGATTACAGACCGACTTGGACGACACAAAACCAATCACAATCGTTTCCTTTTCGTATCATTCATGAGCATGTCCTCAGCGAACGTCCTGATGAAGACCATTCTACACATTTACCAGGTCTTTCTGGTTTTCAATTCAAAGAAGAAAAATTAACTACAGTTGTTAAAAATTTCTGAAACTCCGACCCTCGCCCTCCATGCAATGTTGCAATGTTCAGCCAACAAAAAGGACTTCCTTTCTTTAAATGAAAACCCAAAAGTCGCATATAAATAACGTTTTAGCGGTTACTACTAGCTGAATCGAACGACACAAATAGCACAGATTGCGACACATATAGACTCAACAGTGATTGTTTTTCTTTAAATTCGAGACAGAAACTTACACGAAATGCTTGTTTGAAAGTTAAATCTTGTTGATAGCAGGATGTTTTGGCGTCAATGCTACAAAATAGTGCCTCAAAAGGGTGTGGCTAGTTGCTACATTAATTTTTGATTTTTCTCCATATTTAAACAAACTTTTTGTCTCTTTTAGGGTACCATTCCAATTAACCTACTATACTCGCGATAATCGATCGAAACAGAAAAGAAATTTATTTCATTGCCGTCCATAATCCTTCAATCATTTATTGCACAAGCTCTCAGAGCTATATTTTTGCATATCACTAAAGATATAATGAATAAGGCATTCTGTGATATCATTTTAAAATGGTTATAATGCTGACTACCTGTTGGTCAACTTGCCTTGTTTCTTCATCTTTGTAGACTACAAACAGTCTCACTTTTGCTTGAAAATTCTTAGGGAAGAGCGCAGACGATCAGAGAATTCGCTTGCCTTTGTTAATCGTTTGTATAACGTTCTTCTCCGCGGATTTTCGAGCAAAATATACTGAGACTGCTCGCAGTGTGCATTCCTCGCAGTGTGCATTCTTTTATACCGAGACGTTTTCTAAAATAGAGCAAATCAGGTAATTTACCTTCTTGATGCAGGCATATCTCTCGTGTGGCATAAATCTTGTTAAGATCAATAACGTAACAAGCTCGAATACTTATAAGAAGGACGCAATGAAATTGATGCCAAGGTAACAAAGCTTTACTGCGAAAAATGTCGATTATCATTTAAAGAGTCGTTGCGTTGAAACAGCTAGTTTTAGAAATGCCTTTCCATATTTACATGAAAACACCGTCGTCGTAGTTGAAACAGGGGAATTATGAGAGCTATTTTTTTGTTTCTCGGGCTCGTTATATCCCCTACGGTTACTACTGATTTTGCATGCGATCACAAAATAAAGAGTCTGCGGACAGACTAATCCCTGGATTTTTAAAAAGCCCTTGCTTGGCAAGGAAAAATTTTCGACCAATAGACCTTTTCATGGTTTCTGGACGCCATTGATTGGTGGGCAAACACAGCAAAAGTTTTACTATAGTAAATGTATCAGAAAGTGAAATGTTCGATGACCAATAAGTTGCGAGTGATTGACGTTCAGAGTATTTTATAAGCTACAAGGAAACGATACCAAGCAGAAGGTTCGTTTGGAAAAAATTTGGAAAATGGATTTACTACTAGGCGCGGCGTCGCACCTTTAATTTTTCATGCAAATGTTTTTAAATTTCCCCGAGAATTCCGTTGGCGTTTTGCACGTTAGACAAGTGTATGGAAAAATTTAGCTTTTCTAGTAAGGCTATTCCCTCAATTGCGATCACTAAATATTGGTTACCTTGACATTGCATTGTATTTCTACACCTATTTATATTATATTATATTTTGGTCTTTGCTACTCCATATACATATGTATCATCTGCCCTTAGTTAAAAGCTTGATACTTTAGCGGCTTGAAATAGGTCAATGCCAGACGAGAGCCATGGCTATGCTGTAAATTCAGGTAAAAATTAAATTCCTTTGTCTCTAAACCCTTATTAACCTAGTAGAAGACAAAGAAAATTGAGAATCAAACTAGGTTAAAATTATTTTTACCTGAATTTAAATTTTAATTACAACCGCTACATCAGAAAGGTAAACAGTTTGCTGTGCTGGTGATCTACGAAAACGTCTCAGTAAATAAGGTTTTAATCAAAGATATGCATGATTTGTAAAAATAAAAAAAAATCTAAAAATGTGGCCACGGTCAAAAAAATCGATTTTGATCAAACTTGAAGGTATGTCACTAAAGGATATCAAGTTAGTTTTTTCAAATATCTAACACAACGGCAGAAACTCACAAAAAACGACCATCTTATCGAAAGTTCAGATTTCAGATAATACGAACATTTTACACTTTTCAGCTTCTTGCTACACTGACGAAAATGCGCTCAACTTAGACGCATTACACAATAATTTTTTTTTTCATTTCTTGTGATTGCCAAGCGAACCGAGTACACACACTTTCCCGCTAGTTAAAACAAAACTCAAAAACTATGCAAATTTATGGAGAAAAAGTGAAAGCTGATCGCTAGTGCCTCAAATCGTCTGATATTCTAGCCAAAGACAGTTCAGTCAATGAATTTTAGGTTTACACTTTCACTATTGCGGGATCCACTTAAAATTTTGGATGAACAAAATTCAAGAAAATTGCATTTCAGCCCCTTTAAAATTTACAATCTAATACAACACGCCAAAATAAATCAAAATTGTTTGTTCGCTTCAGACAGCGCAATGAAAGCAGGTAAATGTCTTTAACGTTTGAGACTCAGTTTGAAAATAGTATTTCTCTTAGAAAATGCCGGCAAGAGTTCAAAGGAAAAAAGAAACACCAAACTTTGAAATCGCGCTCTCGCTGCTTGGTTTCTCCCGTGAGCGACTTCTCAAGTAAGCAAAAATCTGATCCATTTGTTGACCAGTCAAAATTTGAATACGGACATTTTTGTTGTGGATGTTTTGATGTGCGAAATCTTACAATAATACGAGAGGATTGCCCAGTTAACCTGTTGAACGAAGTAAAAAAGGCGCCAATGGCAATACTAATTCAGGAATAATAAAAATTAATTTTATTTCATGTTTGAAGCTTTACATGATGCCGTCGCTAATTAGGAAGAGGTTATCTGTTCCTATAAAAAGTATACTAAATGTTACATCCAAGTAAGAAGCGCACTTATCAAGGATGAATTAGTGTGAGCTGGGGGAGTTAGAGACACTTCGAAAAGACGACCCCGCGCGAGTTCGAAGTTTTTTCAGTACGGTGGGATTTGTGACGTAAGCGCAGTTAGCGCTATACCACTCATACTATATTGTGTAACAAGGATATCAAAAGGATATCAAAGTTTTAAACATTGAGAGAACAGTGAGGAATAGTTTTTGGCAGATGTGCGCGTTTTGAGACACTGATAAACTTCTTCGAAATGAAACTCTTCCCTGCTCATTGATTGAGTCAGCAAGCCCATGAACATGGCCCGCTCTTGATTAAGTAGAGGTCCAGAAGGTGTTTCATGTCGCTGAGGGATTCAAAGTAATCCCACGCTGCTAATGGGAATAAATTCAGAATAAATTCATTCCAGTCCATAAATGTACTGGGAGGTTCAGAACAATTTGTAAGTGTGAACTCAGGTCACTACATGTCAAAGTGTTTGATGAGCAAAGAACCAGAAACTCTCTCCAACGATAACAACCCCCCTTCCATCATAACTAGTATGTTGGCTTGAGTGTGACCAGATATAAAACATTACAGTACTTTTATGAAAACATAGATGATCATTGCAGGTTTATAAACAACTTAAGAGCGAATGTCCACTAAGACCGAGCGAAATCGAAAATACGTGGCACATGATGAAAAATCAAAATTCTTTATATTTCGCCCATAGATAGCCTATGGTAGGCCTAGAAACGTGCTGGGATTTTTT
>OMLO01003390.1_pt1 | contig 13149 bp, 8 predicted proteins | sample 1674811 | NCBI WGS metagenome assembly OMLO01 (sample SAMN06265003, study PRJEB25207) | coral metagenome | isolation source: Coral host | place: Mexico:La Bocana,Puerto Morelos, Mexico | collected 2008-11-13
CAACCGGCTCTTTGGCAAGAAAAATATGAGGATATTGATGGGTAAGTTTGAGCTAAATTTCTCATAAAACCTTCGTCGTCTCTGTGTATTTTTCGTATAGTCTAGTGGAATCTCAATCGAAAGAGTTACTCAAATGCATTAAAGGGCAGAATAACCACGCATTGAACTTAAACGCTGCTCTGGACTGTGTGATCATCTACTTGTATTAAAATCATACAAGTCGGTAGGTTTTTCGGTTTTTCTTCCTGAAGTTTATCAATGTGCCGTCTCTTTTTTATTTACAAATGTAAGCTTACATTGTGAAAGCTTACTTGTAGTCAATAGGTATGATTGAAAACGGTCTGTATTATGTAGACTTAAAGCTTGAGTAATCATTTCAGAATCAATGAAATTGTCGAATTTGTCGCAGCAAGAATGGCTGCTTCATCAGAATATGTAGTGTGTTAAAAATGTCAATGCTTATGGTAGTGTCATAATTTTTGTTCTTTAAGTCATTGAGCGTCATTAATCCCAGTTAACAGTAAGCTTATATGTAGCTGATTGGGCTTTGCTTTTTGTATTTGACAGTTGGCCTTGATGCTGCTGGGAAAACCACCATTTTATACAAACTTAAACTTGGAGAAATCGTCACAACCATTCCTACCATTGGTAAGCACTTTAGATAAATTAGATCTAAGAGGGCAAAAAATAAAACAACATACACATGCAAACATGTGTTTTGTTGTAGTATTATTTCTCGAAAGAACTGAAAGTACAGATGTATGATGTAGTCATACTACAGTACCTCCTCATTAAAGGTTGATTGGATTCAAACCCCCATCCACCTTTGTACGGTACTTTCTTTTCAAAATTTTGCTATTTGAGGGCTTCCACCCCCAAGCCCTCTTGGAATTTCTGATAGATTATCCATGGGGTGGTTTTTGGAATTACTGTTAGTATTGTTCTCTTAATGTAGGTTGTATTACTTTGTTTCTACCACAGGACCCATGTAGTTGTAGCAGGGTCCCTTTTTTGGTGCAAAGGTCGAAGTGACTTTGTCAACAGGGCACCTTGTTTCTAAAGAGTCAGGTTTTTACATGCTGTCTGACTTATGGGAGGGTAGTTTTTCCACTGGTCAGTGTGTTGAAGTCTTGTTGGGGTAAAGACTGGCTAGGGTCACTGCTTTGTGTTACTGGATGGGTAAAGCTCTTAGTTTCATAGTCCTTTGACTCTACCCAGTGGTTTAAAATTGGTGTCAGTGCATGTGCTGTTGGCATATCCCTCTTGAAAGGAAGGGAAGGTGAAGGTAGCCTGTGGTACATGTGCATCCCACCCAGGAAGTTGTCGGGGTTGGGAAGAGAATATTGGAAAAAAATGCTTTCCATTTCATTACATGTGTATACCAATGTAAGCCTGTTGTGTGGTAATGTATGTGGTGAACTTTGGCCCACATGTTAATTACATGTATATACAAATGTTTGAATGACTTTGCATTGCACAAAGAATTCTTTCATCATAGTGGATTGTTTAGACTTGACACAGGGAAATTTGAATTTTCAAACTTGCATGTTTCGGAAAATCGTGACCTGTTATTTCCTCTTTTTTTTTTCTGCCATCGTAATAAAAAAACCCAGATTTATGAAACATCACTACCCTTTCACACTGTATTTTATAAAAAAATTCCACCTATTTAACTCTTTTTACAGGCTTCAATGTTGAGACTGTGGAGTACAAGAATATCTCCTTTACTGTTTGGGATGTTGGCGGTCAGGACAAAATCCGGCCGCTGTGGAGACACTACTTCACAAACACACAGGTGAATACTTCGTACTTTTGAAACTACAGGTCCATGTTGTGAGACAGATTCCCTTCTCTTTCTGCTTGGAGAGATATGAAAGGGTGAAGAACTCTGCTTTAATACAGCTGCTGAATTCTCTATTGAATATGTACAAACTGCATCTCCACATATTACATGTATGTAGGTGTATGCTTTGCTTCGCAGCAAATTGTTCAAAACATATTTAATATGTTCCATACTGTTTTGCTCATCTGTTCTTCAGTTTTTTTTGTTTTTTGTCTTTTTCTCTAGGGTTTGATCTTTGTTGTCGACAGTAATGACAGGGAGAGAGTAGGAGAAGCCAGTGATGAACTGCACAAAATGGTTAGTTATGTCCCTAGTTTTTACTTAGCAGAGGCTTTGACATCTGTTAGTTTGTCTGTAATTGGCTACTTAAAAACTATCTTGAATGGAGGAGTAATGGAGAGCTTTTTCTGTTTGTACTGTTTTGGGATCGGCCCATTGCATTAGTAGCGCTAGACAATATAGGAAAGCTTGAGAGGATGTGATTGACATACATGTATGCTGCTCTGTTTCCAGGGTTGTTTTAAGCTCTCTAACATGAAACACTGTTTGACCTCATTTCAAAACACCAATTATGACACACAGTGGAGTATTTTTGACAAGCATGGAGGTGTTTGGAAATGTGGTCAAAGATGGTCTTGGTCTTGAGGGCTTGATATATCTTCTCAATCAAAACTAAAACTAAGAAGAAATTGGAGAATAAAAATTATTGTAAGAATGTGTGCTAATTAAGATCGGGTATGCTGAACATTACGAGGGTCATGATTTCCTTTGTTTAAACTTCACGAGCGATTAATGAATTTGAGAAGAGTGTTTCTCTAACTGTACAAGGTGAATGCTGTATGTAGACATAAACAGCCAAGTTTTCTGTTTCTCTGGCCCACCCCTACCAGTTACCTAATGCAGCACGTTATGAAATGTTTATGTTTGTACAACAGATATTGACAGATTGTTGTTCAGGTTTTATTTGTAAATAAATTTTTCAAATCACTTGAATATGTGTTGCAAAAGAAGAGAAAGCATTTTGACACTCAAAGAGAGGAAACAATTAAAAAGATTTGAAAAATTGCGGTGTTGTCAAGGATTGTACTGTAGCTCTTGATTGTTGTTTACAATCTTGCTTACGGAAGCGTGTCAAATTTCAGTATACTCACTTGGAGTCAAGTGCTTCAATAACATGGAGAGTTGTATTTCTGCTAAACAATAGTACAATGTTAATTTGCCACCCACAGCTTCAAGAGGAGGAACTGGGTGATGCCTTTCTACTGGTATTTGCAAACAAGCAGGATTTACCAAATGCCTTGTCAGTCAGCGAAATAACAGACAAACTAGGACTCCACAACATCAAAAGCAGACAGGTGAGAAATGTTAGATTTGGACAGCATGAGTCCTACACTGTACTTGTAACCTGAATTTTTTACGTCTGGTTAAGTCTGTATACATGGCCAGTTGGTCCTGCTGGCTGGCACCTATCTTTGGTTTCTGAATTTTTTGAATTACATGCATTCTTTATTATTATTGTTTATTATTCTGAGGCCTCCTTTCTCCCAATACAATGTCTACTTTGCATGAATCAACATCACCATTGTATTGGGGATGGGGAGAGGGAGGTTGGACACACACAAAAAATATGTTGGCAAACGTGCAAGGTGTCCCAAGACTTTTGACCATTATTGTATGTCACAGTTTGTGCATAAATTTTAGCATAAATATTTCAGGTCTGTTGTTTGCAATCTTTATGGTGTTTTTTTTCTATCTGGTACTATCTTCAGGCTTCCTAAATGTAAAGATAATTTTGTACAATGTACATGGCTAGAATACTATGAATGAGCCCCTTTAGGCGGCATGTTAATTGTGTATCCTCAACAGCATGAGGATACACAACGTTGTTGAGCTTTATCTTAGATTAGCTTAAAGGCTCAGAACTTGTTTTAATATTTTCTTCCTTTTTTTCATTAGTGGTATGTGCAATCGACATGCGCCACTAAGGGAACAGGCCTGTATGAAGGACTCGACTGGCTCTCAAATGAACTTTCGAAGTGACATTGCTGAAGTGGAAACATAGAGTTTTTATACATGTAATATTGTAAACAGCCAATTTTCTTTGACAATTCAAGATCAGTTTCTAATGGGTCAAGATATTTATAAGCAATCAAGTCAGTTATGGTTTGTAACTGTACAACTGTACAATCTCACATGGTTAGATTGTGGACTTCTTGGTGACTCTGTGTAATTCTGGACACTTGACATTTTTTGTTACTTTTTTGTGGGACTACAGAATAGGGGCTTTTTATATTATGCAAAAGGATTAGTCATCCTTCATCCTGATCTTTGACACAATACATAAAAATCCATCATTCTACCGTCCCCAAAAAGTTGCAGAAAGAAATGCCAAGTGTGGTTGTGGCCCAAATGTCTGCTCTATAAGAGTCAGTAAAATGTTGCTGTAGGCACTTGTGAAATAAGATTATCAAAGGAGCTCTGTATTTGCATTGCTATTGAGTAAGAGAGGTTTGAGGTTGGATATATATATTTTTGCGGTTTATCAGTATTGTAGGCTTGCTTAGACAAATTTATTTTCATGGTAGCAGGACAATTTGGTTTGAAGTAATACACAAACAGAATACCACGATCGAGGTAATTTACAATCATTGTGAATTCAATGTCAAGTATAGAACTTTTCTATTTTCAAGTATAGAACTTTTCTATCTTTTCAGTGAGGCATAATGAACTACTGTTCACCAGATGGTAACGAATTTGAAACTCCACAGGGCAAACTACACAGAGCATTAGCATTTAACAGAACCCTTCTATACAGAAGAAATTGAAATGGCAGTCAGCAGTTAGTGTAAAATCAGTTATGGAACAGTCTTGTTAAAGCTGTTAGACAAAGGTTAAATTGAAGGACAAGTTCATGTTACCAATTATTTGTTACAAAATTTGAAGAAGTGTTAGCAAGGCAGAATCTGTTATCACATCAGTGGAGAATTCCTGGAGAAGTCATTTGATTGTGAAATTATTGAATCACCTGACCGTATTGCATGAGAGTGTTTGCTCTCCATTTTATTAGAAACATCAAGTGTGCAATGGGCCAATCAGTCTTTTGTTAATTGCTTATGATTCAGAGAGAGGGAACTACTGTGTTTCCTTTAGTTTTTCTGGGAGTCTTTTGGCTGAAAAATGTATTAAAGCGTAAACTGAAATATTTTAGTTCTCGTAATGAAACTAATGCTACAAGTACCTCAGTATTTTTTTTTGATTCGTTTAAGAACTTGTTATGTTAGTTTGTTGAGAGCTATTTTTAATTAGTAATTTGAGTGAACAATATATGTGGGTAACGCTTAGTAGAATCCTTACTCAAGTTAGTATTATATTTGTGGAGAAGTGTTAAAAAATATAAATAAAAAGATAGAACTTCATCTTGGCGGAATTGTTATGATCATTCACTCAATTGGACGTTGGGTGCTGTGTGTCGGGGGGGGGGACAGCAAGACGGGGAAACATTTGCTGGGGGGGGGGTTCGTGGAGGGAAGGGGTCATTCCCCCCTTTTCATGCTCCAAAGTGTGGCTGAAAGGGGCAGCTCCTTTTGGAGCAAGATAAGCCTGTCTTCATCCATTAGCTCTTTAGACCTTCACGTAATCACAGAACTATTACTTTCGAGTAATCCTGTACCTCTTCCAGACCTGTATTTTGATTCGTTCTCTTATCCCGTGGCTTCTATTGTTTTCGGTGACATAGCTATTTTGTCATTAGTTCTTCTATTGTTTTTTAGCCAATCCCAGATCCTGTCTGGAAAGGTACAGGCTTGCTCTTATTTTCTTTTGTTTCCGTTAAAAATCGACTTACCACTTTGCAAACGCATACAAACACCAAACAGTAGTCTGTATTTGTCCAATATATCCCACTTGTACATCATACCAGAACTTTAAATAGTAGTTTTAATAGATGTGAACATCCTGGCTACAAACAAGTTCAAACACAAAGTTGTGTAGTTCAGAGAGCACGTGGCTTAAACTGTTTTGTCTCATGCCACGTGCCGTTAACATTCAACGTGTAAACCATTTTTCTCTAAATGTTAAAAAGTAATTTTGAATTGAGTGTTAAAACTAATTCGTATTTACTTTGGTCTTGCATTACTGTGGTTTTCAATAGACCATTTTACAGTTGTCTGCTCAGTGACCTGGCCTTTGGATGACAGCGAGGCTAGAGTTGACCTTGTTTTGATACAGACCTCACTGCTTTTGTCATGTAAATTCACCTAGTTAGCATCAGAACAACTTGTTTTACACAACAAAAGCAGTGAGGTCTGTATCAAAACAAGGTCAACTCTAGCCTCGCTGTCATCCAAAGGCCAGGTCACTGAGCAGACAACTGTAAAATGGTCTATTGCCAATTAGACTACTCAGCCAAATTCAAACCCAACCTCGATCCCAGGGTCTCTCTTCTTCCCACCCCCTGGAGCGAGAAGCTCCAGGGGGTGGGAAGAAGAGAGACCCTGGGAACGAGGTTGATTCAAACGGTAGCAAAACCAAACCTAAGACCATGTAATTGCACGATTAGTTATGGCACCCAATTGTTGCAAACTGCTCCTCAATTCTTACTGAAAAGAAAAAAACCCACACTTTCTCACCTAACTAGGAGAAAAACGATAAGAAATCGTATTTAGCTCGCACATTTTTTTCCTCGCGCTTATACATTACTATTTGTGTTAACTTTGATTTTTGATTGGTTCAATAGAATAACTGAGTCCTTAAGATAAATCAGAGTAATTACTTCAAAGAAAAACTCTGTAATGATAAATAGACCATTAGCTAATTCAATGTTTCGTGCGTTAGCCTATATATATGAAGTAAAAAAAGGTTTCTCCAGGAACTATAAATTAATTTTGATCATCCAACGTTTTAAAGTTAAAACGTTTTATTTACAATTGTATTATAAGGGCCTCAAACTGAGATTCTTTGACGAATTCCACAGGGTAGGGTTTTTTTTTTTACTTTGAGTTTATTTCATAAATGATTGCCAAGTTACCTTGAAATAATCCAAGATCTCAATTTATAAAGAAGAAAGAAAAATAATTGCGCTACAGGAAAACCAGCAATCAAGAATATCGATAGGTAAGCTGTGTAAATGAGAGGTTCGTCACCAGACTCCAGCGAAGGGTAAAATACTGGATTTAAACTGAGATCGGTCTTCACTTCCGTTAAAATGAACACTATGGTGAAAACAACGTACGTAGCACCGAGCATGTAAGCATATATGACGTGAAGGAGCCTCACAGGGATGTGACTGGCCAGTGTATCCACAATCATGAACACAAGATACAGTACATGTTTTGGCACGTCGAAGAGCCCAAGAAAGGTGAGACGCACTTCAAAGAAGAAGGCAAAATAAACGATCGTGCAGATAAAGGAGCTGTCTGCAGCGAGGGTGTGCAACACCCACAAGACCTCGTGATGCCAAGAGAGATGGTTTGTTGGTATAGGCAGGCTGTCGTCTTTCTCGCCTGGTCCCAAAGCGCAGGAATTAGAACCCAGAGGGTCGCCGCTATCTTGGGATATTCTGTCATAGTGGTCACTTTCTTTGGTTCCGCACATCGAGCGATGGAATGCGGTCAGCGATCCAACCAGGAAATATAAGGCTGTCAGCGCATGGCTCCAGTTTCCCAAGTGAATGATCCAGCCTCCTCTCGGTTGATCCAGGCCAATCCAAACTAGGTGAGCGATGGACAGTGCAGCGTAGAGTAAGCGGAGGAAGGCAAACAGAGGTCTTGGCAGTCCCTGTAATGACAAGAAAAAAAAATATAAGATGTTGTGGAAACTTGTTCACAGCGTAACGGAAGAGGTTATCAATGCAGACCAGATTACGGGACATTGATACAACTCATTATCAGCTCGGGATACGGGCTTTGTCCCGTAAGGAAAATTTATCATGTTTCGGTGTTTTATCCCATATAATAAATCCTTTATTGACCAAGCTTGTTCGGTCAAGATGGCTGGATATTAGCCTCGTTCTTGATTTGCGTGTTTACATGAAAAAAAAAAAAAACACTTTGGCAATATCCAGCCAACTTGACCGAACAAACTTGGTCAATAACCCATATCTATTGAAACATTTCAAAGAGAAAATGCTGCAATTTACAAAGATCACGTTCGTCACTGCCAGAAACACTACCAGTAAAAAATACTGGTGTTTGCTATAATGCGTTAAGCTTGCCATGATTTTGGACAAGAGGCGATGGTCGTTGTCTCTTGTTTTGGATGGAAGAGCGGGCTTTAAATAAGAAGTTAAGCTAAGTTTTGTTCTTTCAGTTTCTTCCATATGATCTGTGATCTGGTTCTTTAAAAAATGCAAAGCATACTACTACAGTTTCCGAATTTGCCAATTCTAGAAAGAAAAATACTTAGATGAATTATTTGTTCTGTTTTCGTTTAGATATTGCAAAAATTTGCTCGCACACGCATTTTATTGACGTAGCGGCTCAGTCAGATTTGCTATAATTCAGTCAACGAAAGTTGATTCTCGACTCTTCGCACAGCTTCATTGTTTAGTCTTCAGCGTCTTAATCTTTCTTGAAACAACGACAGCTGTTTATTTGAAGGCTTAAATGAAGCATAAAAGTTATATTCTTCATGACCAGCCAACCATCAAGCAAATGGCATAATTGAATATAATCAGCGCGCTTTTTAGATCCAAAACTTGAAAACTTTGATCAGTCTGTTAAGCTCTATGTCCTTGTTTCGCTTCTGGAGATCAAAACTTTGACAAAAACCTGTGTTTTCGTCTAACTATTGCAGTTTTATTGAGTCACCAACCCTATTGCTAGTTTTTTTTTTCGGCGCAATTAGCCATAATTATTATTATGTATGCAAATCCTCCGACCTATCTGAGAAGCAATCTTTAATATGCTGCTGCCATGATGAACTGATACATGGCCAGTTTATTTACATTTACTATCATTCAGAGACAATTCTCTTGTTCTAGCCGTAGTTGAGGTCTGGTCTACGCAGTTATACATTAAAATCTAACTTTGTTAAACTCACTTCCTTCCTGCAACAAAACAATTGGACGATTTATGACCGGAGCTAGCAAAAGAATTTGGCGAAGACAAGAAACATTCCTACCAACTGATAGAACGCGAAATTCTAAGACTTGCGATGCAAGCTATATAGGTAACACTTTTCAGAATTATAACTACACTTTCCACTTTCCGAGCGTACTGTTATAATTCGAATTCGTGCCTTAAGATTCCGAGATGCTTCAGCGCGTTGTGAAAGTCTTCTATTTGGCGCGTGAAAGGATTTCTGTTATATGCACGGCTTATAGAGGCATCGGTTAACTTACCGGGGCATCAGTAAAGGCCCTGGAGTCATGATATCTCAATCCAAGTTTCCTAATACTGCATTCCTCGCCAAGAGCTTTGCAGCAACGACCCATACTTTACTCCGACGAAGGTTCAGGCGTCAACAAGAAATCAAGTGGACAAAGACTGGTCTAAGTGGGTTTCAAATCTGCATAAATCGCTTTTAGGCGGGAATCGATCACTTTATCACAAGCGAAAACAATGAGAACTGAATGCTCATTCAAGCTTGAGTATTTCAAGGGTATTTAAAAACAGCTGAAAGCTTGATCACTGAAAAAGAAAAAAAGGCCTTCTCATTTTTAGAAATGTTTGTCAAGTTGTTTTACCTCAGTCTGAGCTAAAATAACTCGTTTTGAGTTCCGACTAGAGGCAGTTGCAATTGTTGATTTCAATTGCTGTCAATGATTTTCCTTATTAAATATTCTGTTTGTGATTTCTTGGCTCATTTTGTGTTAAGTTCATTGAGGCGTTAACAATTTCAGTTTATTATTACGCGATATCTCCAGCTCAAATCTGCATAGCAAGACCTACGCTTCATTGCTTGAATGCTTTGCTGTGCGAAAAGCGGGCAATCTTTGTTCAGTTTGTCCCAAAATGTCGACCTTCAAAAAGTGGTTGAAAGCAGTATTCTCCGAGGAATTCAGTATCAGCAGCCTGTCACTGAGTTTTCCAATTGCTGAGTTGTTTTCAGAATCACCGGTAAGTAATTAATTGCTGAAGTTCCAAACAGACGAACGCATTTGTAAACAACGTTTAACATTTTAACAGTTCTTCCAGGTCGTTGTTGTAAGCTTATAGATTTAGTCTCGTCAATTTGCCGTTCATTGCACGTTTAGACTTTCTTTTGACTAAGAAAAGGTTCATGAAAGGCCTTTGCTTCATCTTCTTCTAAATGGTACCTGTGATGTTCCGGTCTAATAGGCCCGAAAGGAAAGGCTGACTTCGTATCCCTGCGCTATCGTCGCCTTTATTGCACTCGAGTTTACTTGTTTCCCTGAAGGTTATTTCGTTGTGCAAAATCTGAAAGTTGGAAAAACACTTATCGTTCTTGGCCATTACCCGTTTGCCGTTTGCCACTTCCTTCCTGTGTTCGGCTGTAGGGATGAAGCGTATGTTTCTGTTCGAAAGCTGTAACAGTTTACTTGTTCCTTACGTTAGATGCTCATTTCAAGCCTACTTTCGCCTCAGTTGTTACTTAAGAACGAAAAGGGGTCTTCATTGGAATCTAGTTGTCATGATTATAAATACTATCTAGATTCTATTGGCCTACAGTAATTGTGATATTGTAAATACATGCACGCTCAGCTTGGTCGGGTTGTGACCAAGTTTCTGTGTTGTTATGGCATTTAATTTCTTTTCCTTCTGCGAGCATCGGTTTTAATGAACTGAAAAGACGGCCACTGAGTCTCGTCATTGCAAAACAGCCAAGGCATAGAGCACATTGAAGTATATTTTCAAACCTGGGGAAACTTCCTTCACTACAAAGATCTGATTGGTTAATTGTCACTGCGTGCGGCGTCTTGTCCGCGCCCGAGTAATCACGATAACCAATAAGAGATCTCCTTTTTGCTACGCCATTACAGTATATTTTCAACTCGAATTTCAATGGCTTTTTCCTTTTATCGCAGGAGAAGAGATTGGTAGTGAGGGAATTAGAACAGCTTTCCTTTAATATCTTAGCTTTTCTCGTGCATGACTTCAACTTAAAAAGACAATTCGTTTATTTTTAATTCAATTGTTTTTTTCAGTGGTTTCCGCCGGCTTTGTTCATTATCTACCGTCTCGTCTTGACGTCATGCTGTGTGATCTTCCTAGTGGAAAGTTTTTACAGTACTCCAAGTTATCTGTGGGTGTTGCAGTTGGACAACTGGACTGTCTCTGCAGTTTGCTTGTATTTCGTCCTTTCCACTCTCCTCCTTATCTACCACACAATAAAAAAATGGAAAGAAGAGAAAAACAGAGAGGACGAGGAGAAAGTGAAGGACGAGCACCACGCGGAAAAGAGCCACTGGGCCGAGGGGGAACTGGGTGAAAGCGAGACAGACCTGCTTTGGGCGGCAAGCGAAGGCGGAGAGTCACATCAGGCAGATCATCGCGAAGACAAGCTTCCCTGTTACCACAAAGTAGTGTGGCTTTTGCAAACTATGGCAGAAAACAGCATATTGGTGGTCACATTCTGCTACCTTGTTTTGGAGGAGCAGTTGAACTCTATAGTTCTTGCGACGTACCTCTCATTCACCGCTTTCATGATCGCTGAAGCAATATTCAGCTTTGCACCAATCAGGTTATTGCATGTAATTTATTCATACATTTTTACGTTAGCATACGTCCTTGTCATCGTTTTATATTACTTTACAGTTACTGATCGTTACACAGTGCCTGATGACCTGCCGCGGTTTGTAAATAGGATCCATGACCCATTTTCTTCTACACTGGTGTTTCTTGTTTTAATAATTGGACAACCATTGTTTCAATTCTTGTACTTTGCCATCCATAAGCTTAACTGCTTCGTGTATATTAAATATTACGGTTACTGAATAAATTTGCTGTGTTTGTTCACTTAAAAGGATGAAATACTATGTTCGGGTCACTTGCGCTAGATCTCGTAGTATGTTTTACGTAAATTTAAAGAAAAGATAGATTGCCTTTTATTATATTGATATTTTGTAATTAGATATTATTATTATTATTATTATTATTATTATTATTATTACTGAGATATTCTAATTCTCGAAATAATAGTGTTTCATCAGGAGATTATAAAGAGCAAAAGTGAAACAAGAAAAAAGGTAAACCTGGTACAAAAACACAGAGAGATAGCCTCTCTATCAACTACCTAGTAACAATTTAGCAACGTAATCCCGTGTATTTGACGTCTGATTTATTGAGCCTCTGGATAATTCGTATAGTTCCCTTGACAAAACGACAACTGAACAAATTAAATAGAGTTAACCTCCTCTTTTTCCAACCTCGATTTTTTACAAACCAATTTCCATTGCCTTAAGTGGTCCCAGAAACAGGTCTTCCACTAAATATTAATAAAGCAAGTTCAGAGACATTAAGATGTCCTTGAACTAATCGATCCGAGTCTAATAACAGCAATATTTCCATTTCGTTTTATAAAATAACTACTACACGCACTCTCGTTGGTCGATAAGTGTGTTTGCATGAGAGTATGTAAACACGGTTGTGACGTTTTAAATACGCGCGTAGTTGTGAGAAATTCGAAATATTTTATAAAAGCCGAATAGAGCACTTTTTCCCGTTTTTACACCGTCAGCGTCATATAAATATCAGGGTGGTTGGGAAAATTCTTGAAAGTTGTGCAAAGCGAGACGTAGCCTTGGGTTTGCATAACTGTCTTGAATCCCTGACTTATGGGACAATTGCCAAAATATCGATTAGATCTAATTGCTCTATTTTGTTATCCTCTAAAAGCGAAGTGTGTAATACAAAATTAGAACTTCATTAAATACTGTAGTAGAAACGGATAACGATAAAATTGGAATGAAAAAACCTGTCAAGACAATATCGCAACGTACTGTAAAATGTGTAAAATTTAAAATAGTTGTAGTATCGGTATTTTTTTAGATATTTTACGTTGCCAATAAAAATTGGGAATTCGTGCATGTCTATTTTGTTGATGAAACTTAATCTTGTCTCTGTTTTCATCACGCGTAACTGAAAACTGCAGCGTTCACTCAACGATGATGCTCTAGGGAAGCCTTAAGGACGTTCGCGCCAATTGTTTCTGCGCATCCTTACTGCGCACGAAATTCACATGCCACGTCATGCATCCGCGCGCTAAGTAGTAAAGTGAACAATAATAGGGCAAATGGCCATAGTTGTAACTTTGCGTGGATTTAACGACCTTGGACGTTCGGTGACCCCTATTTTTCTTTCGATGGGTCGTTTTCTCTATCGATTTTCTACGTTTTGCGAAAAAAT
>OMLO01003391.1_pt1 | contig 13143 bp, 8 predicted proteins | sample 1674811 | NCBI WGS metagenome assembly OMLO01 (sample SAMN06265003, study PRJEB25207) | coral metagenome | isolation source: Coral host | place: Mexico:La Bocana,Puerto Morelos, Mexico | collected 2008-11-13
CCGTTACGGTCCGCTAAACTTCAAACGTTTGACGACCAAACATGCCATGTTTATAGCCAATTAGATCATGTTTCGGCAGCCCGTGTTCACGCTTAGATGCAAGCGACGGTATTGATACAGTTGAATGCTACATGTAGGATACAAAGAAGAATCCATAGTGAACATTGTGTCAAACCATAGTTAATAGGGGAATTATTAGGCCCTGCAAACTTCAAAGGAACAAAGACAGATGCCAAGATTTATGTCAGAAGATCCATAAACATGCACATTTCTTTTTTTTGTTTACACACTAATTGTGAATTATGTAGTGTACCTATTAGGGTTTGTGCACAGTCAAGGCCAGAACAATCAAACAAAACATATCACAAAGCTCTCATGCTTCAGAGCCATTCCTGAAATACAAACTGACATCCCATATTACTCTTGTGGTGTAGACAGTGGGTGGTAATTGTCATGTGAAAGTTTCATAAACATCATAGTTGTTGTTTTCATCATCATCATCTGTGTTTCGAATGATTTTAGTATATTGTCTTATAATAATATTGTAATTATCAATGTAAGTGCCTTCTAAACTAGATCCCAGGACAACTATATCTTTGGTAGCTACATGTGAAAGATCTTAAATACATGTATGTCTGCCTTTATATATTGGGTTTTCCTTGCATGAAATTGTTTTCTCCTCTGTTACACTTTTATGGACTGTTTGACCAGGATAATATTTGCTGATGACTTTGTGCCTTTTTACTTAATGCTTGTTTAATGCAGCGACAGAAGACACTTTTGGTTGAGTACAAACAGAAAAATAAGGTAAGTAATTATTTCAGGGAATTATTAGTATTTGTGATATCTATTCACAAAAGACTGTAATATAATAAAGGAATAAGAAAAAACTTCTAGGTAAATATGTAACGTGTATTAGAATTTTATCATTTTATTAGATTTTGGGACAATTCCACAAGAGACATTGAAAAAACAAAAATAAATTAATTGCAACTTATATACATGTAGCTTATCACTCTGGGCTGTTTGCAATAACCACTTTTTCGAGCATCCTGACCATGTCCACTCATTGGCAGACAAGGGAATTTGGGACTATGTGAATCCTTTATTTAGTATTTCCTGGATGAAACTTAGGAAAGTATTTCAGAAGGTTCCTATCAAAGAATAACCCCTAAAGTATCTTATAACCTAGTATTTCTGGATGGATGAATTATTTCACTATCAGTAAAATACTAACAATATTGGTCAAGTGGCCATGATTCTTCATGAGAAACATGACATGATATTCAGATTATCAATTTCTAAATAGGCAAACATGTTCATTGATCGCCGCTTTGGTGAATATGACGAGAAGATGACACTTGAAGACAAGATGATGAAGAGATTTACTATGGAGAAGAAGGTATGGTTGATGGAAGCTTTTAATTAGAATACTTTAATTTACATACTATGTTTGATAACATGCTTATTTTTCATAAATTATCCTATGGCACATTTTTTGTTCCTGCGTTCAGAACTGGCAAGTCAGGTTTGGAAGCATGTTGAAGGGAAATGGGAACCCAGGTTCACATTGATGAACCAGCGAAGTTGAATTGAGAGTTGCTTGTAAACTTGATACAATGTACCTTGTGCATTACTGTTCTTCAGCATCATCATGAACGCCATGGAAAGTACAGACTGGAGGATGAGGAACTGACTCACCTTGGACAGTCACTTGGTGAGATCGACAAATTTGAAGATGTCCAGCTGAGTGATGATGATGATGATGATGACAAGGAAGATGCTGGTAAAAGTTATAATTACTTGTTATTAAAAATAGCTACCTTGTTGATGCCCTATACACCACTTGGTGTCTAACGGACTAAGGATGACAATATTGACAATGATGATGAGTAAAAAGGCTAACTAAAGCTGCTAGGATTGAACACAACAGAATCCAGACCATTTGAGTCCTTCATTTTTTGTATCTCCTGATATTATTTGATGCGCTTTTTTGCTACTTTAGTTTTTCTCCAATTGTTTGAATCATTTCCATTTCTTTGGTGGTTTGAAAAATTGGGATTATTTCATACAACTGGCAATGGTTCCAGAAAGAGCTAGTACTATAGATGAAAACATTTGTCATCATCTTCATTTAACATATTCTTCACTGATGATAACAGTCATGGTAAGTAATGCTCAAATAGGTCAGCGACCTCAATAGTTTTGCCATCTGGTATATAACCCTGCACTGGTGGCCAATGAATGATCTTTTAAATCTCGAGAGATACCAAGTTTTCCAGATATCAGTCGAAAACTAACTTCTGTTGTAGTCTGGGATTAAATGTAACTTCCCTAACTACCAAATTGGACGAATACATGTAAGTGGATGTTCAGCTCTAATTGTTTTGCAGCTGATGATGTAAAAGATTTACACTTTGGTGGCTTCCTCACAAAGAAAAGAGCAGATGACAATCAGGTGATAGTTCTTTTTTTGGCTAACCTTTGTTTTTTGTATAACTGTGAGGACAATTTCGCTCCATCCTTGGACCATATTTTTTTCTTTGACGACAATGCTGAATGTGGAATCTTAAGATTTACAGCTTTTATTACCACTTAAACTTAACTTATCAAAAGCTGGTAATTTAAATAATAATTTATTAGTCTCTTTACATGTGATCTTAGGCTGAAGGAAAACACAAGAGTAAGAAAGAGATCATGGAGGAAGTAGTTGCCAAAGCTAAGATCAAGAAGGTGAGCAGTATAGTGTGTTTTCATTGTCTTCTTCAACATTATACTGAAAATCATTTAATGTTGACAATTTTTACTTTTATTAATTGAAGGAAATCACAGCGATAGGGTTTATGGTTTGGATAATTTCCAGATCTTAAATAATAGCTCATTTTTTATTAACTGTCTAAAGTTAATTTCTTTTCTTAATTTCTCCCTAGTTGTAGTTTTAATATAGAAGATCACAAACATTGAATATCACATTTCACATTTTCCAAACACCTCAAGTTTATGCAAATGAATATAAGAAAGCAAATGAATGTAAGAAAGATCATATAGATCATGAACTACAGAGAATAATATGAAGTCACAATTGATCAGCGCAGTTAAACGCACAACGCTTGAACAGGAGGAATGTCTGTCACTGTCTGTGTGTGTGTCTGTCTGGCTGGCTGGCTGCCTGGCTGACTGGCCTGCTGACTGGCTGACTGGCCAGTGAACTGCCTGACTGACTGGCTGGCCAACTGGCTGACTGACTGTTTATTACCTTGTATGCACAAATCCAATCCTATCAAATTTAGATGTGAGTTCCTCTGAGAAGTAGACTTGTAAATTTCTTCATTTATATTTTTTTCTAGCATGAGCGTCAAATGGCAAAAGAGGAAACAGTCACATTAACAGACCAACTGGATAAAGACTGGCAGAAACTACAAAATCTTTTCTCACAAAAGGTGATATTTGGGTGTTTTTAATGTGCTTATGATAAATTATTTCTGGACTGTATTTTAGATAAACTCTTTAATTTTAAAATTCATTTTTCAGGGGCCTCGCAGTCAAGAGACATCAACTTCCAAACCAGATGATTATGATATAGCAGTCAGACAATTGGCATTTGAGCTTAAAGGCAAAGTAAGCTATTAAGTGCAGAAAATATGGACTAATCAAATTATTTATGTCAATATGTAACACCCTGTTAGAGAAAACTTAATGCGAAATTTGTGTTTTTTTAGGCCACAGACAGATTGAAGTCGGAAAAAGAGATTGCCAAAGAGGAACAGGAAAGGCTGAACAAGTTAGAGGTAAGATAAAATGTTAAGTATCATAGATATATTCCCACTGATAGAAGTATCAAGAATGCTCCAGATATTATATCATTAGAAAGATTTCATTAACAACACAGACACTGTACCATTTGAAGTGAATTTTTTTTACCTTGAAAAAGACACTCTAATGCAAACTACAGCATTGTTTGTAAGAACTTGTCCTTTTCAAATGGTATAAATGAAATAATATAACACTGAAATTCACGTACATTTCAGTATATTGTTCTTTATACATAGAAGTGTTATTAAATTTTTGATTTATTGAGTTGTGTTATTTTTTTCCTTTGGTGAGTTAGCATGAACGTCAAAGAAGAATGAAAGGTTCACCTCTTGTGGATGAGAAACCTAAACACGTATCAGCTGATGACCTCGGTGACAGGTAAATGACTGATCAACAGTTGTGATCAACACCAACCCAGCAAGTCAGAGTTTCTAGAGAGTGAGGTCTGAGTTTACACACACCCACTCATCCTTTACATAAGTAAATTAACCCCTGGCAGACTGTGCAGTATTCCATGCTATTTCTTGTACAAAGCCAGTGATGTCTTGCCAATGAACAATTTCCCATTTGCAATGAAAGCAAAGTTATGTTGCCTTGGTCAGTTTTTCCTACCTGAATATTGCATATACAAATTGAAAACCTCCCACTGTTCTCTTTTCTTGAACAGCTTCACACCGGCTGAAGATGACAGGGTTTTGTTGAGTTACCAAGATGGTTCAATGATTAAAATGGAGGGTAAGACATGATGCTGCCTCTAAGTAATTCTAACTGTCATTGTGCTAGTATTTTCATAACTTTTGTGTCTAAATGCTTATGGATTTGTATTCCTATGTAGCAGCATAATGAATGCATTATGCTGAAATTTAAAGGAAACACCATAAAGTAATAGTGTGGATGCTAATGGAATATCTAATCTTGCAGATGAAGATGATGATCAGTTGAGTCATGGTTATAACAGTAACAAAGAACTTGACGAAAGCGGGGATGAACTAGAAGGTCAGAAAGGAGAAGCCGATAATTCTGCTACTGATGATGGAGACAATGACAATGTGGAAAGTGATGAAGAAGAAAGTTCTGAGGATGATAATGGTTCTGACCTTGAATCTGTTGGTGAGAAATACAATACACTCTAATGCTTCTAGTCTGTCCTCAGACATTTCCTTTTTGTTCTCTTGGTAAAAAGTGAGCAAGAGTAGTGAGCAGGCAAGAATCACTGCAGAGCAGGAGACCTTAGCATAATATTTTTGTTGCATTCATTCAATCCCCTGTATTTTGGATTTTGCTTGTGCTGTCAGTCCTAGTGAAAATAGATGGACAGTGTGTTTGCAAACAAGTAGGTTTTCACATGGTCTAATGTTCATATTCGTAAGGCTCCATGTTAGGCTCGATTTTCGCTGCTCTCTCATGTCAGGTCTCTCTCGTGTCTTCCCCTTTGGGAGAGGAGTGCGGGCTCCTTTCCCGAGCAGCAGCTGGTGATCGAGCCTAATCCCATGTTGGAATGCAATGTAACTTTAATTGATGGCTGTTGACTTCTTCAGAGAGTGATGATGAACTGGAGAATAACACAGACTCAAAAGTACAAACCAAAAAGGAACAGCAACAAAAGATTCTGGTAAATTGCTTGTTGAAACATATCTTTAGCAAACTGTACTCTTATGTATTACATCTTACTTTTCTGCCCCATCTCCACAGCCATTTTCATGTTATTTTTCATGCATCTCTTATTAAATAAAGAGTTTTGTAATCCACAGGAAAAAAATTATCGACTTTGAAAAATGCCTTCTTTAAAAAAATTCATTTTGACTGCAGCTTGTTGATTGATAGATACTGGTAACTAAGTATTTCAGTAGGCCCTTTGCATGACCCAGTCATGTGGTTCAAAATCAGCCATGCTGGGATGCCGGTTACACCGTGGGGTTCCCAAATCACTGGTTAAACTCATCGCCAATAGATGAGTGTGGGGATGGTGCCTGAGACTATGTGGAAGCCGCCAGCAAGTGCGAATGGTAACCATGACAACCCTGGGAGCGGCAACCACCAGACTCCGTCACACTGAGAGAAAACTCAGTGGAAGGCAAAAAACTAAATACTTACCAGTAATTACCCTAGGGAAAGGGTGGGTGGGAACGAAATGGCCAAAAAAGGCAGAACTTGCTCAAAGACAACGCGAGCGAAATGTTTTGACCTTCACGGGAGAGCTGTAAATTACTGAAGCCCCTGAACAAACCCTAACACCGCCCCAACTTCGGAGACCAACCGCTGGCCAGCAAATATTGTCTCGAGTTTAACCTTGCCTAAATTTCAGTTAGCCACATTCATCCAGTTGGTTTTGGAAGTAGCACTGTATAACAAGTTTGTGCCCCAGCGTGGCTGACTTTGTACCATATGCCTGGGTCATGCAAAAGACCAATTGCATGCTTATGTAGTACAACAGTTTGTTTAGAAACTTAACAGAAGTCACTTAGGCCTTGTTTTGATCTGCATGTGCATATATGAATGCCTTGCAACCCAGGATGTTTAGGGTTTTGTTAATATTTTCAGTGGGTGGGCAAGGTATAGCGCTAGAACTATAGAAGAATATTCAAAAGCGCTTTACATTAAGTTAAAATAAATGAATAAATAGAAATCTCTAAAAATGTAAAAATCCCTAAAAGCTACAATAATAACAATCAGCTGCCTCTGTAAAGGACGGATTTATTTTTAAAGTTGTTTAAACTGTTTGTTTTTTTGTGCTGTTTTATTAGCCCAAAGACAGACCCGAGGCTGACGAGTCAAAGAAAGAACTTCCATTTACATTTAAAGGTAAACTGCACCCTAAACATGTGAAATATATTGCGCTCTTTTTGCTTTTTGTTTTTTGTGTTGATTTGACATTAATTAAAAAAAAACACTCTAGTGAATTCAGCTTTAGTGTTTTTTCACTGTTTCAAATACTTTGTCTTAATTATTTTAATATCTAATTTGCTGTCATGTCGATTTCTAGCACCAACGACATTCGCAGAGTTCCAAGAGCTTATAGATGGCTGGTGAGTACCAGTCTTAAGGCCTCATCCAATCTATGCCAGAGAAATTTGAAAACGCAGCTTTTATCATTTCCAGTTCCAGTTCCACGCGGTTAGGCCTACAATTCACACTAATACGTCACGAACACGGAGTTTTTTTTAAAACATTCTTCGAACCTGAGGAATTTAAAAACGTGCGCTTTGTGTTTTATTGTGGATGGAAAACATTTTGAAAAACTGCGACGTCTTGATTATCATGCATTTCCCTGCCCGAGTTTTCTTTCAAATACAAATCCAAAATAATTGTTGCTTTTTCAAATTTCTCTGGCGTAATGTCGATGATATGGAAACGTTTTCTGTTTTCAGAGTGAAAAAAAAACGTTTTTCAATTTTTCCGGTGGATGGGGCCTTATTTGACATTTCAGTGTGTAAGCATCAGTGCATAATTTTAGAAGTAGAGTTTTGATAAATATATTCCATGTTGCCGTGCGTCTGTTCAGTAATTGATCACGGATGACATCAAAATTTAGAACAAAGTAGTGGCACACGAGGTGATAGCTGAATTTGTCACAATCTTACCACATTTTGACATCTTCCCGTGACAATTAGTTATTACTTAACAGACACACGGTAACATGGGATCTATTTGCTTGTTAAAATAAAGAACCAAAATCGTTTCGTTGACGTCACCTGTACGTCTATCCTCCATTTGATCATAAGTAAAAAGCAATCATAATTTTATAAATTGCAATCGAGATCGACAAAAATTAATCCTTGACCCGGCTCCAATAGCAAAGGGAGACCGACAAACGGGAGTTTGGCTGTTTTGCCCACGCGACAAATGGAGCGAGAGCCGAAAATGAAAGAGGGGGAAGGGGAAGGGAAAGAAAGGAAAATGGAAAGGTTTTCTTTTCTCAAGGATCACGTGACAACTGGTTCATCCGGGAGGTTTCTAGAGGGAGGAAGAGAATAAGTATTCTGAAATAGAGATTGCGCTGTATTCTCGTGAGTGTGTAGAGCAAGTCAGATAATTAAATTGATGTTTTGGGTGACAGGCCTAGCCAAAGTACACTCTTGACTAATACAAAATATTTAGTATTAAGAAATTTGTCAACAGGTTGCTTTTTACTCATGAAACCTTGTTTTGCCCTGCATGAATTCAGAAGTTTCAATACAGGTGGAAAAACCTGTTACATTGGACTCACTAATTGGAAAACTTGTCAATCAGCTGATGAACTGCTGTTTTATCTTAAAGGTCGTATAAAGAACAGTTAACTATCATTGAGAGAATCAAAGCATGTCATAATCCAAAGATAACTCCTGAAAATAAACCAAAAATGGAGGTAAGAAAGCTTAAGAAGGAGGAACATACTGCAGAGGCTTTCTAAATGAAATTAAATAGAACTACAGTAATCACCGAGCTAGTGACCTAAACTGAAATACTTGAGCAGCACATTCACGGCATTTTGAGTTATTTGGCACAAAATTACCTTACAATTGAAGGAAGCCTGAAAATAGTAGTTTACTAAAATAGAAAAACACCAAAGAAATAATAATAGCCCATAAAAAACAATGATTGTTAGGGATGGAAAAGATTGCCACGGATTGGAAAACCTGCACAAAGCTTGACCTAGCTAACATTCCTGAAAAGAATATGGGACAACTCTTCAGAAGTATTCGACCAACAACATGGTTACTCTCCATTAATCTACCAAAGAGCTAATCTGTGAGCATCATTAAACTAACTTTTGAAAATATTGTTATAATTTGGTTGTAATCCCGGTTCCTCGCCAATGTTTCCCCAGGTCTTGTTTACTATTTTGTTGGTGTACGTGGGTGATCTCTCGAGGATGGGTTCGGCAGGACTCAAGATGATTGACAGGTTGTCACGGTGAGAACTAGCGAGCAGCCCTGAACTAAATCTTCATATTTTTTCCGCTTATCTCCTTGCTTGATTTTTGTGCGTTGCAATCAAGTTTTATGTGTGAAGCAGTGCCAGGTCCTTACTTGGGTCTTCGCGACCCAAAACTCAAACAATGGTCGCTGGTTGTTGCCCCAAGCATTGGAGTGAATACCACACGAGTTATTTGTGGAGTTATGAGCTTAATTCCGAGTGGATGAAAAGTTCTGATGTGACAAATTTCGCATCTTGGCAACGGTTCGCAGACGTTCTGTTGGCGGACACTGGGAAATCGTGGAGAGCGCTTTTAAGACTAACTGTACTTAACCACATTGATAGAAAGAACACAATCAGAGTTTCTTTGAATAAGAGTTTGCCAAAATCAACAGCCAAAAAGACTGGAAGCTAGTGAAACGTGTAAATGATACAAGAACAGGAGATTTACAGAAATTTACAGAATTCTACGGAGTTCTTTTACTAAACAGAAAATCTCGAGAGTTCAAAGAGGCAATTGGCCTTTATTCAAAATTTCTAGATTTTAGTGGTAAATGGTTTGATTCTCGGCGTAGAGTTAGAAATTTAAGTTCAGTCAATGTTCCGTTCTAACGGCCTGATGCTAACGTCTAACGGTTGCGCTAACGCCTCTAACGTCTTTACGAAAACGTTCTAAAGGATGACTAACGGATGCTTAAGCTTTTTTCCGTCTAACGGATAAGCGTCAAGGTACGTTTTCCCGTGTACGGCCACAAATATTAAGCGTTTGCTCCTGGCCAGCCATTTTATTTCAGTTCTATTTTGCTTTATCCCAGACACCTGTTTGATTTGGCGCAATACTCTCCTGTTCACGCAGCGACATGTATGCAGCAGATTGTAAAAGATATACACAAAGAGTTCACAGAGAATCGTGACAGACAAGGTAAAAATAACCTACTTGTACTACTTCTGTCTGTTTATTAATAGGAAACAAGTTGATTTGTGCGTTGGTGTTTGTAGCCTCGCCCCCTACTTCCAGAAACAATGTAAAGTTATTGCTTCGCGGCTCGGCAGTAGACCAATTGAGAAACAAAGTACCGAAGCAGAGTCAGAGTCGTTTTAGCGATCAAAAGCTCTAGAAACTCTCACAGCATCTTTTTCAACTGAGTATGGCGGGAATCTATTTGTCACGTGAGCTTGGGTGGACCAAGCCAGTTACCAAAATATCCCCGTATAGGGCCAGGAATGGCACTGAAATTCCAGGGCCTTAGGAATTCTCCTTCTGAATTTGTGTTCTTACATGTATCTACAACCTCCGTCAAAAATGTTGGGAAGGTTTCTTATTTCTCTCCACCCCTTCCCCCTTATTCAAAGTTGAAGTATACCAAGGGACTTACATCGCACCATCTTGTCTATCATGATGTTGAGTAATACTTCAACATTGATGTGGGGTGGAGGGGCGGGGGAATAAATACATAGAACATACCTATAGATGAGATATTTTGAAATTTAGTCAAAATCAAGGCGGTCATCTTCAACCTCCCAACTATTTTTGTCGGGGGTTGTAGCTATAACGGTCCCGTTACTCTATTCAAACTTCCGGCCTGTGTCTCTAAGGTGTTCTCCAACGGTTGAAAGTGCCAATCTAGTTGTGTTAGAAGTCAAGGAAATCATTTGCCTTCGTAGCTAAACCACAAAATTATGTGTATCCTCTTTCAGGCGGCAAAGGGATGTTCCTCGGTCTTCCTGAGGTAAAACTCTAAAATTTAGTTTTAGCGTACACAGTAGTTAATAGACTTGAGAAGTAAGGCCTCCAGAGTAACTCCCATATATAGAGGACGGAGGTACTTGTCGTACGTTTTAGGAGTTCAAAAAGCGGTTTTAGTACATCTTAGTGTATTCAGCCTCAAAAGGTCCACAGCGGAAGCTTTTGCGGTAGCGTTTAAGGTATTGAGCCAAAGAAATATGACGAGATGATGTTCTGTTTTAGAATTAGCCTGCGTAGCTGGCGGGGGTGGGTGCGCGTGCGAAACTTTTTTCGGCGATGACGCGAGCGAAATTCAACTAGACTCCTCTCCATTCTTCTCACGACCTGCGCAGTTTTTTGCACTCGCTTTCTGGACCGAAGTTCGCGCGGGCACCCACTCCCGCCGGCTACGCAGTCCCCATTCTTCTCACGACCTGCGTGGCTTTTGGCACGCGCTTTCTGGACCGACGTTCGCGCACGCTCCCACTCCCAGGGCTACGCAGGCTATTTTAGAATTAGTACCTTCTAAAAGGTGAAAGAAATTTCAAGTCACGCCCACAAAACAGGATCTTGGTAACTCAGGGGGGCTCATTTCAGAACTTCTGACGGGCACCCTTTTTATATGGGAATTCCCCCCTGGGTATCGGGTATAAGGTTAGCTTGAAGCTGGTCAGCATTATGCACAGTAGGCAGGAGGTGTCTTGTTTATTCACCCAACTCATCTCGTTATTGCTGTGCTACAGAAATTCTAGAGCTTGTCTTATTACTGTGGGATAGATTGTGATACATCTCATGACAGCAAGCTCTAGAACACTTTATTTAAGAAGACTTCTTTCAAATGAAACAATCCTTGCACTGTCGTATGTTTGGTGATCGCAATGATCATGTTAAATACTCTTCACTATATTGTTTGCGTGGGTGTTTTTCAACCATCTATTTCAGTTAATTGTGGGAGGCGCGGTGGCCTCATGGTTAGTGCGCTCGACTCCGGATCGTGCGGTCTGGGTTCGAGACCTGGCCGGGGGCATTGTGTTGTGTTCTTGGGCAAGACACGTCACTCTCACAGTGCCTCTCTCCACCCAGGTGTATAAATGGCTACTGGCAAATTTAGTTCTGGGGGTAACCCTGCGATGGACTAGCATCCCATCCAGGGGGAAGTAGAAATATTCCTAGTCGCTTCACGCTACAGAAACCGGGATAAGCTCCGGCCTCGTGAGCCACTTGGCTCGTATGCAGACTTAAAATACCATTTCAGTTAATTTTAAAAATGCCTTTCTCACTCCCAACGGTTTAATTCCATAACGTGTATATCATGTTACGGAATTGTTCTTTGATGCAGATTTCCTCTCTTATCACTTTAAACTATTATTTTGTTTCAGTTGTTGTACCTTCGGATCGTATCCATGTTGTTTTCCACATCAGACTTCAAACACGCTGTTTGTACGCCAGCTATGGTCCTGTTATCTCAGGTTTTGGCACAGGTAGTCACAACTTGTTTGATGTGTGTTTGATGCGATATCTTTATAATTTCTCATATTCGTTCAGGCTTATTCTTCTATATTTGTTTGTTTATTCCTGCAGAGTCCAGTGCGATGCATGAGAGACGTATTCAGAGGTCTTTTTCTCTGTGACCTGTTTCTTGAGGTTTGTTTGGTTGTTTTTTGTCTTTCCTGTGTCGTGGGCGTTGTTCTCAATAGTGGCTTCCCCGTTATTCCTTATTCGTGCTGATCGTCTTTCGTTATCTTTGAGTAACCAGTAGTAAAAGACTTGACTACGCGAGGAAAAACCTCGTTTAGTTACGCTGTTATGCCCTGCAACAATATCAAAGTTTTCATTGTTACTTTTTTTGCAGTACGTATCTTTATCAAAGCGACTCGTCCCAGAAGCTGTCAATTTTTTATGTGGAATTTTGTTCTTGGCTTCCAAGAAAGAGAGTCGTACTCGTAAGTATCAACCAACTCCTTGTGGTTTTCAGTGAAACATTAGTCTGTGGTGGGAGAATCGAACATTGTGCGGCTGTCTCCTCCTTTCCCGCATTCACTAAAAGGGACTGCCTATTTTATCCTTGCAGCTCAACTTGTACTCCCGTTTAAACATAACAGCAAATGGCGAGATCTTCTTAAACTTCAATCGGATACAAGGTCAGTATTGAAGGTTTGTCCTTGGGTAATCAGTGAAAACAATAGTGTACTCGATATTTTGTTTTCGGAATACTTTCAGACTGCGCTTATTTTGTTAATAATCCGATAAGCCTGAAAAAGACAGATTATGTAGCAATAAGAATCCAAGTTTACTCGTTTTTACGATCCTGTTGCAGAACCAAATGTTTAGAAGTTATGTCTTTAAGAAAGCGTAGTTTTGACAAGCCAAGGTTAACTCAGATATGTGAAACAATCAATTCTTGAGTGCCTCTTTCGTCTCCCTTGGAAACATTTCATTCTAGACCTTTGTGCTTGGAAGTTCACGTGGGTAAATGTTTGTGAAGTTCACATGTGTAAATGTTTGTGAAGTTCACCTGTGTAAATGTTTGTGCCGTTCTTGTGACCTTGGTTTCTATCTTCCTTAGATAGATCCAATGTCAGCTGTTGCTATTGATTACTCTATTTTTGTAGTTTTCAAGTGGTTAATCTCTGCTTACCTTACCAAATCAGCTGCGTTCGTCTAGGATTTACATCCGAGTATTCTGTTCTGTACCGCCTGGTTTACCC
>OMLO01003393.1_pt1 | contig 13140 bp, 4 predicted proteins | sample 1674811 | NCBI WGS metagenome assembly OMLO01 (sample SAMN06265003, study PRJEB25207) | coral metagenome | isolation source: Coral host | place: Mexico:La Bocana,Puerto Morelos, Mexico | collected 2008-11-13
ACAATGCGATTTTGTACACTAATGGAAGCAAGTTAAGAATACCGTAATTAATGTACAGAGCACGTTCCTTGCAAGAAATGCCCTGAATTACACTTGTTTTACAAACGTTTCTGCTAAACTTGAATTCAGACCAAGCGAAATCGCGCGCAAAGTCCCGTTTTCGATTCGTTTTCAATTCAGCGCGCGATCCCGAAAAGTTCCGACAAGAAAATGACTGCTTTTGTACTACGATTTCGCAGAGTAACTCTCTGAGCACACCTTTTGCTGTAAATTGAGAAGGATTGAAATCCTCTTGAAAGGGAGGACGTAGCGCTTAGGAAGTCCATTATTAAAACATGATTTGCGGTGCTTGAGATTAACGAGCGATAGCAGATAACACCAGCGCGTCTGATGATTCTTATAGAAGAGAGCGAAGTCTTCGGTACATTTTCCTGTTTTCCATGCTCAATAGTTAATTAATACAAGGCTTTCCATGTACAGCATTACTATATCTAGAAACATATAATCACTCGAGATCTTTCAAGTACTAGGTCACAGTGTACGGTATTAGGGGAGTGCGATAAAACGCAACTTAAAAAACATCATGGTTTACCTACGACACATGAATTAACCTCCGCCAAATTTATCCAAATAGGCTATTATCTCACCATGATGCCCAGGTCTTCGTGTAGGTTACTTAAACAAATCTAGTACGTCGAGTAGAACAAGGCTGAATGCAAGTAATCGTCGCGCAAATTTCGCGCATTCTTTACAGAACCAGAGTAAGAAATGATTGAAATCTAGACCCAAGTCGGACAGATCAAGAACGTTTGGACAAAGGCCGTATTGAATGGCACTTTTTTAAGGCCAAGCTATTCAACTTGAGCCAAAGCTTAACAGCAAAAAGGAGTGAAATTTCCCCAGAGGATAAATTATCACGACCTTAAGGAGCTTGCTGAAATTACAGTTTACCAGTATCCTTGAACGGGATAGAAGAAACTACAGTAAAGCATATCATATACGCGACTTGGCTACATAATATCTAGAAAAACACAGCGAAGAAAATGCTTTGAGGGTATCCACAAGAACGTTTTCAGGTGGCCATACAACACAAGAAAGAGAATTAACACCACACCAAACTGGTGCTCACAAGACAACAGTATGCTAATTTTCGATTTTTTTTTTGTACTGCTTTATCATTTCAGATCTTGGTTTCTAACGGTCTGCGTGTCCGATGGCTGTGATTAAAGCCAGAGTTTGAGACATACACACACTGGCGGCTTCAAGATAAATCAACTGCTTTGAGGTGAAAAAGGAAAAGATCTCGCCTGATCTATAATTGCAAAATCCCACTGGCTACATACTGGGCAAGGTGCAGAAACAAAGTCACCGCGACGCCATCTGAGTAAACCCTCAGTCTCCAGGCGTTTAAAAAAAAGTACAATTCCCCAAAACAAGATATTATGCTGGCGAAAACAAGTTTATACAGGGCAAAAGAATATTTTCATATTTAAAAAAGCGATTTCCAGATGTAACAAAAAAAAGTAAAAAAAAAAAAATCAAACGTGTGCGAGTGCATAAAGCTCATTTCATTTGACTACCAAATGCCAATTCTCTTAATGCTAAGTTCAAGACTCTACGCTAAAACTTCATAAAGTAATTGTGTTTTATCTTGTAAACTATTCCAGTGAAGTTTCTAATATTGCACAGAAAAGGTTACAAATCACGAACTCCGGGCTATGCTGTTTGGAGATATTTGCATGTGCAAGGGAGGTAGGAAATATCATATTCAAAATATCAAATATTTCACATGTAAAATAACCGTCATAAATATTCGGCTCGGATATTTGCTTCGGGCAGTTTCTTTGTTTATTGAGCTCAACTGGAAATTCAGAACGCTTTCAAAAGCTAAATGGAAGCGAATCGAGAACATGCCATAAATTTATCTCAAAAAAAAACTTACTGTCCTATAACACAAAACATCATTTTCACGTTGAAATAAGTGCTTTTAGCTCGTTTCTTAGTGAGTTCAGTGCATTGTCCGTTAATAAAGCCGATGATAATTGCGGTCAGCGATGAAGACTTTTTAACTAAACACAGAAATTGATAACGTTCGTTGTCTTGACCTACGTTTAAACGTTGCGATGTAGCTTTTTCGCCGCAAAAATACCAAAAAATAAAATTCGCCGCTGAATTTCAGTCGGAAACGGGTGGAAAGAAGTCTTGAGAAGAAAGATTTCAAACTGGGCTTAGCAAACAATCTGCGGTAGAGATGATCGACAGTTCAGCCATAATAAACCTTTTCACGAAATTGAGTTTTTAATAAGTAATTTTCTCTACCGGTGAACATCATGAAGGATTGTAACACAAATTCGTTCTAGAATAATTTCGCACTGAAAACAAAGCTAAGAGCACACGAACGCGCAAACTGCGGAGAGCAAACGAGTTTGATAATCTTGAATCTCTTTCTTCTCCCTCGTTTATTTTTCACAGCGCGCCATCGAGAGACTCGTTTTATGAAAGATTAATTGTCTGCGACATGGCAGGCTCATAACATCTCAGTCTCCAGCCATGTGTTAACGATCTGCTAAAAGTATTAGGATCGAGTTTCAGTCAAATGTTAACTAATTTCACTTAACCACACAAGCCACAACAACTCGTTAAAACCAAACACCTGATCCTCCCTGAAAATATCAATTTCTACACTCAAATCCCGCTAATGCAATCACGTAGACGACGGGATACAGTTTCAACGTCAGATCGCAAACCGAATATCTCAGCGCGCTCAAAGTCCGTTCGCGAAAGCCTAGCAGTGACAAAAATTAGTTTTGCTAAAAAAAATACTCGTGCGCAACGAAGGACTACGAGGAAAGTGTTTTATGAAAATCAAATTCGTGGATGAAAGAGGACTTACTGACTGGACACGTTTTGCTTGTTGACACCACGTGTTCCCTACGGCCGGCCAGTTGTTTCAGCCAAGACCTGCGACCATTCAACTTTATCGGCGCGGCGAAAGCGCTCGAAGTTAGCGCGCACCTCCAAAAAGACCACAACAACCGCCGTGCCCGAGACTAAAAAACTCGCTTTTGCAACCTTTCATAGCTTATAGCAAGCTACCAGTTAGGGCGACTGGGAAACGAAATCGCTTGATTTATTTCAAAGAAAGCACGATAAACAAGCTATTCAGAGGTTAAAGCGCGTGAGAAAAGGCACAAAAACCCTCTCATCACCGTTCACAGCACCTGGGTGAAATATGCACAATGGAAAACCCGTTTTCAATTTGCTTCACACGTGCGCAAGGAATTTACATGTTCGCGCGGTCTTGATACGTGTTTTTATTTCAACGCTGGTGCACTTAAAGGGTTTCAACTGGTGGGTAAACACAAGATATGCTTGCATTTAAGTATAAAAATCATGAGCTGTAGAATAGGACCCTTAGCGCTCAAAGCATAATTATCAACACCGTGAACTACTTCCATCGAAGATTTAAGGAACAAAAATCAAAAGCCCTTTGCTGAGCATTTACAGGTAAAAATACAATCTCATGCAAAATAGCCACTATTGTTGTTTTTTGTAGAAACAGATTTCAATTTAAAAATAAATTTGCGAAATGAATTTGATCTTGAAGGATGATTTTTAAGATTTGTTTTATTTTTCTTCAACAAAAGCAGGAATTTTCCAGTGGTAGGAGGGAAATTCAAGTGGCGATTTTCCCAGGCTGTCGGAAAAACCGTTCACTGAAAGGGAAACAGCTATCGGATATTAACAACAAAACTAACACCGCTACCAATTAATTTCGCAGAAAACTAAACTTACTTAGGATACTTATATACCGACTTTTAACTGAAAAGATATTAGCGGTGCTAATTGAAACCTTAACACAATATTCCGTATTTCCACGCGGCACGTTGAAATTATTAAACTGGCTCAACAAACATCATTGGATTAGAGCGGTCAAGTTTTTTTGATATGTTGGGCTTTTTTTTGTTTTACATTTCTGTTCATCTCGAAAAAGGACTGTCCACTTTATTAGCGGGTTAATTACTCCAGGCGACGGCCCTTGATTAAACGAAAAAAGAAAAATAATAAGTCTCGAACTTTTTCAACTCGAAGTCTCAAATTTGAAGAAAAACAAATTAATGCTACATCTAAAATATTCACAGCATCGCAAAAAGCTTTATTAATGTTTGGATTCACGAAAGCGCGCAAACTACAGTTCTAGGAAAAATCATTTAGAAACTGACGCCCCTTTATTGCGTTTGGTTCAAGTGACAGGCTGTTTCGAATGGAGCTGTGGAAAAAAAAAATTGAACCACAAGACAGGTCTCGAAATGTCGAGCCAAAATAGAGCTTCGCAGCTCGAAACAGCTCTTTTCGCTATACTCTGCTGTAGCTTTTAATTTAGTTTACGTTTCATAAGCAACAAGACCATAAATTGGCGCTAATTTCTTTTCTACTCAATTCACCAAGACAAGACAGCAGAAAATTATTCAATAAGCGGATTAAAGCTCAACATTTTTAGACCTTTTGTTATGATCCCTTAGGCGATATGAAGATTTATGAATTGTTTAATGTTTTGACGTCGAAATAAACCGAACTCTGCCAAAAATGTTTGGAAAATAAAGAACTATTAAATTTCCTTTAACTGGGCATAGCTTATTTCTCGAAATTAAAATTAAGTTTGCTTCCATCCGCACACGGCAAAACAAATTTATGAAAAGGGTTTGAAACAGGCAAGAGATTACGCAAAATCCACATTTAGCCAGGCAGCAATGAATTCACAATTCTTTTTCGTTGTACCATCTGTTCAAACAAACAGGCAATGCTGCAGCACGGAAAATGAATTTCGCGGGATGTAAATTAGAAATCCCAAATTGCTATCATATCGGCCTTTTTAAAATTACTTTTCAGATGATCTCATTCGCTTACTCACTGAAAAAGCGTAAATTTATTAGCACATTATCGCTTTAATAGAAATCTTACTACGGACAATCTGATTTCCGCGAGCAGTTCAGATTTTGAGGGTCTATTTTTGCTAACACGCAAAAGCCCCATGGTCCTAAATGCGCGACGCGAACCAGCCCCTGCAAAACAAGTCCGCAACACTAAAAACGGCCTAGAATGCGTCCCCTAGAAGAAGTAATTTCACGAATAAAACTTGCGTGCGCGGTCACTCGAAAGAAATTAGCAGATCTAGGTAGGGTGCCCACAGTTTCTGAGGAGCGTTAATGAACGATTGAAATTCTCAATGCATTCGCCCCACACGTCTTTCAGCGGGGGGTACAGGCGAGATATCTTCCTTTTCCTGCGGTCCAATTGTTTGCCGTTTAAAGTTTTGCTTGTACCCTGAAAACAAAACTTAGATCTTCGAGGAGAAAATCTTACATTTTGCGCTCGAAAACGAATTTTACCGCACAATGTGTATTCTTCTAAAAATGGCTAACGTGATGTGTGCCAGTTTGATTTTGAGGTCCCAATTGTACAATCTGTTAGCAAGAAGAGCTAAATTTCGACAGTTTCCGCATCAAGAATCAAAATCAATATTTCCTACCCGTTCGCGTGCCGTGTAGCAAAGAAAAACTACAGCCATTTCAAGAGCAATTCTCCTCCCAAGAAAACACTTCAAGAAACTTGAAAATCTGAGAGCTTCGTTTTCAAAACGACTCATAATCGCTCTTAACGTGCTCAGTCTCTCTCTCTCGTTACACTATCAGGGAAAGTAAACTCGCCTTACCGTAACGGCGATTTCTCCTGGTCTTCCCCACAAAGATCATCCCAGATTCGAGAAGCGAAGACAACTCGAACACAAAAAAAACGCCCGAACTAAAACGCCTGAGCGGCTAAGAATAGATGACTGACACAAAAGCAACCGCATCTCAAATAATCGAAAAAGGGCTATTTTGTCGAGCAACACAAAATACTTATTATGTTGTTTGATAGCGAATGACGTGCAGTGATGTGAAGCATTGTGTAGAGTGTTTACAGGCGAACAATAATACTTTAACCTGCTTTGCAACGACTTGAATGGACTGAACAGAAAGTGGACCACAAACATGCCTCAGGGAAACAAAAGCGGGCGACCTAATTGAAGCTTGCCAATATAGAGTTCCCTTTGTTAAAAATAATGTTCGGCGCTTTTGAAAGACAACTGAACAAAGGCGAGCATGAATGGAGAAAAAAGCTACCTGAAATGGTTATTGCATATTTGCTAATGGACTGGCCTTGAACACTTCTGAGATTTTCATTTTCCCTCGGGCAATCTTCAACCTTTGTTTTGTACAAAGTTTGCACAATTTGTACACACTTTTTAAAACAAAAAAATACAAATTTCCATAGTTTTTAGCCTTGCTTGTAACTTGCTAGAGCTTTCAGTCTGACAAGAGACTTCCGCGCAGAGCTAATTTCGATTCAGCCGAGCCATCTAATCACGGAAACATACGGAAAACTCAAAGCCGAGAAAGCTTTTAAGTCATTTACGATTCACCCAAAGGGAAAAAAAACCCCATCAAAAGCTGCTACATCTGTATTTGTTCTGGTCTGTCACAAAATCTCTACTTAATGGCTGCAAAGCGCGTCCAACCGTAAGTGGAAGAGTATCAAAGCACTAAAAAGTGTACACAGACAGAAGTAGTCTAAGTGAAAACAAACTCACGATTCCTTAGAGCAATTTTTTATCGACAAAAGTCTTTAAAATACTCACAGACATGATAACTCATAGACATGATACTTAAGAATGTCTCCTGCGCAAGATATTTTTTTAAGTTTTAATTTGTCGCTCACGCTATTTTCTAACTCAAACGAACGAGACTAGTTGAAGACATTTGAAGATTATCGCAAAAAAAATCCTCGCAAATAATATCAATTTCTCTGCCGTTTCTCGCAAAGGTCTACGTCTGCGAGTCATGTTATCGAAAGTTGCATTTTTCCAAAAGCACTGATGCAAACATAGCAACTATCAGAATTAACACAGTATCATAAATTGTGTATCGTGAATTCAACTTTGAAGTATATTGCTTCAACAGTTAAACGATAATTCGCCTTTAAGTGCAGCTTTTTAATGTGTCGCCGATATTCTATCCCATACTAAGAGCTAAAACGTTTCAAGTGTGTGAAACATGAACCTTCACGAAATGGTACACCAAACATAACATTTGTGCTTTGGAGTTTACGGGTAATCACGACAATTTTTATAACGTGCACGTACGGATGAAAAAGAATATAACATTATATTCTTAGCTTCAGGGCTAAAAGACAAGTGTTGGGTTATAATGCTATAAATTGATGCGCTACATAATATGTTTCCTTGACAACGGCGTAATCCATATTCGAAACGTTCTGGGCACTGGTCTTGCGAAGGAAAAAACGGCAAATTCCAACATTACAAATCGTGTCAAGATATTCCAATTCTCATAAATGGAAAGTCTTAGGCACTTCTCACACTTTCGAATTTTTCTACAATTCTGATCAGAATTGAGGAATTCCTCAACAAGAAACATGAGATATTCGATACATAAGTTGATTTGTTGGAGTTGCAAAATTCCACGCAAAAAAATCCTCTTAGTTTTAATCACACTATTTCGTAAATATCAGCGCAAGCCATACGATTCTGAACTATTTTAAATGTACCACGTAACATTGATATCGCATTTAATTCAACTAATATCTGAAAAAAGGAGAAACGCGTCATATATATTGCGTTCTTGACGAAATCTGAATTTGACAATCAAAACAGTGATACAGCATTTTCTCGCACGATCATCGTGTTACCAAAGCACGTCATGTTTTGGAGGCAGCCACTTCGGTCACACGCCAATGAAATCAATATACCTTGCATATTTTCAAAGACAATTTACAAAATGTTCTAATAATTTCAAACTGAAGATAAGTCCATGCAATAAAACCCGTATTGAATTACAAGGAGGTCCACTTGTTACAGGAACTAGGAGAGATATCTGTAGAAATGGTTCGTTTTTTCAAGAAACTACCGAAACAAAAAAATCATTGAATGAAACGTTAAAAAATTTGATAACAATTAACATCCATCATTGTTTTGACACTTTAGTTGCTAAGCCAGAAAGAAAACAATAGCACTGATAAACAGTTGAGCTATTTTAAGTTTTATGAATACACGCTTTCTGACCATTCGAGCTGTCGATCGCTTGATTCTCGAAATCTTTCAAAATGAAATGTTTTTATTTTTGCAATCTTGCTCTCTGGGGGGTTAAAACATTATCGTGTATAACCATAAAGAAATGCCCAGAAATTACATTTAACACCTGCATTGGCAATAAGTAGCTGTGTAAAGGTCCTAAAGTGTCACTTAATCACTTAATATCAATTCAAAACGTGAATATTTCCGCAATAATTCTGATTAATTGACGACGAGCGGGAAGAAAACGAAGGAAGTTTGTCAAAATATAATAAAGTATTCAACATGTCCATAGCTCTGTTCGGAAACCAGTACTTAGTGTTATGCCATTAAAACATATCCTTGTCAAACGCTTGTGGCCAAAAACAAACAACGGACCGCATGCTAAATCAAAACATGGAAGTAGTTAAGTCTCTGTGTACGGAAATTTCCAGTGGAAACTGTCAATACAAAACTCAAATGTAGCAAATTTATTTTCACTCACAGAAAGCCATCTGCGATAAAAATAACGTCGATGACATTATATCACGAAAATGCGTGTCAATATCGTTTGTTTTCCTAAGATGCAGCACGTGCGTGCGTTAAATATTTCTTCGTCTACGAGCCCACGCGTATTAAGCCGCGTAAGCGCCTTTTAAACTAAAGCAACATCATGAAAATTTCAGCCCGTCTCTGGATATTTCACCTGTTATCCGATTTGTCTCAAGAGGGCTTACTGACGCACGAGGCTAACGCACCATTTATAGTAAATATAGAAGGGGTTTAACATTTTTTTGGCGCAGCACGTGCGAAAAACCAGGCTCTTTTAACCACGCACGCACGCATGCAATCACGCGAAATAGACACACTCCAATCAACATCTTTCGAGCCCTTCCCACCACTTTATTTAAGACGCCGGACCCTTCATTTAAGAGACAGTTCAAGCGAAGACAATTCAGTGAACCTATAAAAAACTTTTCATGCTTCCAGTGAAAAGAACTATTGTCTAAAATGCACAAAGAGTTTGACCTTTCGCGTCTCAAACCTTTCACAAGCTGTCGCCAGGAAACTTTCAATACACGCTATTGTGTGTCTATGATTATTTTACAAAACACTTCAATAAAAAGTAAATGAAGATAGACTGCACGCGAACAAAGACGGCAATGGGCCGGAACAAAGACAGACAAAAAACAGTTTAAACTCTTGAAAGCATTTCAAAAATCCTGACTTATTATTATCTTGACAAGAAACAATAACACAAATAAAATGCGAGATCATTTCACCCTTTTTACCCAAACAATGTACTTATAAAAACTTAAACTTAAGTAAAAATACATCAGCTGGAGGAAAATCGCACAAGTTTCATCACACGATCTTACTCAACTCGCAGTAATTTAAAAATTTGCGGCGCAAGCTATTGTCTAAGATGTCTAAAGAGCGCAGCTTTTTGTCGCCCCGATAAAAATAGGCACTGGCTTCAAATGAAGTACAGAAACGCACGTTGCTCTTCTGACAAGGACAAGATAGCAATTTCCCACTGGTTCTTGTAAACATATTACACATTAACCAATCAGAACCCGAAGCAAAAACCATGGGAAAAATAACCAGGAGCAAGCGCGGGAAAACATGGAACACGCGGCCGGCAAGCGCGCGTAAACATGTAACCAGTGGCAACCGCAGGATTTGTGTAACATGCAGCAAGCGCGAAAAATGCGCATTTGTCGTCAGGTACAGAAAAATGCGTATTTACGAACGCGGAAAAAACATGTAGCTGGCGGTTAGTGTATGAAAAGTGTAATCCTTGGTAACCGCGAGAAAGTCAATCGCTTTTCATTCACAATCAGTCTATATCAAATAAAAATAAAAACAATGATTTAACTAACCGGTTCCCGTTTGTGTTGCAGTTCTAACAGTTCTTCCAAATTTAAATGAACCTCGCAATTTGCGCCAGTGTCACCTAAAAGATATGATCAAGAAATACTTCTAAATGGGGTAGTAGCAGTCAGGCATAATAACAGTGAGAATTAAAAATTGTTGACACTGACTAAAAACGTTTTGTGTGAACGTTTGGGTTAAAAAATATTATAATCTTCTTCAGCATGAATGGCGCACGGATGCAAATGTTTTTTAGTTTTTAATTCTCAAGAAATATTTGTTTTCCGTTAATTTCTTTTCCCCCGAGTCCTTATTTTTTTATCAGTGCGTCAACACAGACCTACATGGGGTTACCACTGCGATGCACTGGTAGGCACAAGCCACCGAAAATCAGATTTAGTACAAGAAAAAACAGATCGGATGACAATAAACCTTGACGAACACGATGCAATGTTGAGAAGTACATCAAAAGGCATTACATTAGACGAGCTGGAAAATGAAAAATTACCTACAGACTGAAAATAGTGTTTCCAGGGTTAGGCACTAGTTATCGGTGATAGCAAGAGACCTGGACATTCTATAAGATTTTTGTCATCCGATTTTTTGTTTTTTTTTTCTGAATTTTCGATTGTCTTTCGTGATTTGTAGTACTGGAATTATACAAGAATCACCACGCAATTTACCTGTACTGCGAAGACACACTTGGTAGACACCAGGCTGTGACGAGGCTATCGTAATTGTTAATTCAGATTTTCTGTTGAAGATAAAAACTAAAATTAAAGGCTTGTTCTGATAAAGAAGAATTTACTAGTCGGCCGGGCTCTCTAGATGGTACAAAAAGGGTACACGATTCTCCGATTAATCAGCCGTCTTCTTATGGAGCAAGGGACTGGGTGCGAATATGATACATGTCTCTCTAAACCATACAAAGCTCTTTCTTTTAAATCACAGCTTTTCAAAAGTTTGAACCAATAACACCGACACCTGATAAAACAACTAACTTCTACGCCCTCTTTTAGGTACCAGGCTCGGTTTTTCAAATTACTCGATTTTAGATATTAGTAGCCAGGCAGTCTCTTGCTCATTTAAAACATGGCTAATAGACCAATGTCCATATATTAAGCACGAGGAAACGGGAAATTAACTCCATTAAACTCTGTAGCTATTTCCCGGACCCTCGTGCTGAGGACTATTGTTTTAGGCTGAATTTTAATATATCGAAATTGGTCCATTGAGAAACTCGAACAATTCCATTCGTCTCTTCGTCTTAAGTGTTGCTTAGCAACGCCTTTGACCAACACAACAGTCGCGACCTTAGATGGTTGTCTTTGTCTACCTTTTATCTGGAAATCTCCGCCCTTCTGCTATCACTCCTTCCTTTTCGAGCTGACTGTAACTGAAGCTGACAGGAGTGGTATGCGTTGTTTCTGTAGCAGAAACATACTTTACATCTCTCTGGAATAAATGCCAAACAAACCACGGTTAACAATTATTCTAAAATTAAACGTTTATTTGTGTTGCATAAAGTTCTATCGTTTGCGAAAGAAACTCTATTGCGCGCTCGTTTATGTGATGCTGTGCATTTTGCTTTTCAAAGTGATTCTAATTTTCAAATCTGTGGTTGAAATACTAGTTTGTGACCATTCAAACACATCTCGTATCGAGCAGTTCTTTCATGTAGTACAATTTACGTTGCTGTACAGGGGTGTTTCTGACTTCAAAATCTCTAAATGAAATCATAGAGCCTGGCCTTTCATAGAAACGCTGTCGCCAGTACTTTCGTGTAGAACGGTTAAATATCGTGCTCTCCAAGCCAGACAGTGTACCCTTAAATATTGCGTCGTCTTTCATACGGTGGTGCGCATTATGCTGTACAAGGTGATTCTAACTTTCAAATCTGTGGACAAAACCCTAGTGTGTGACCACTCAAATGAAAGCTATTGCGCAGTACTTTCATTTGGCTCTGCTCGCAGTTGAAACTTAAGTTGATTTTCTATAATGCTACGAAGGAAAGTCTCATGATCTGCTAATCACCTTTGATGAACCCATGACTGCTTTTGCTCTCACTGCAACCAAATATTCTATAATAACAAAGAAACCTTGATGTTAGGTCTTCTGGAAGAACTTTTCATATCTTAACTAAGCGATAGAGCAGCCCATTATCTGGAAAATGTTTACCTTTATAGACGCTCAGTTGATCCATCAGATAGGCCTCTTGCTTTAGTAAAGTCTAAAATACAATTCAGTTTAAAATTAAAGTACTTTTTCATCTTGCAATGATTGTCGAAAACCTCTGCCTTAACACACTTTCAACTATTTAATAGTTACCGAGTCCAGGGAAACATCGAGATTCTCAGGAAAACAAAACTAACTGTTTCTCTCGTGACCAGTATTTAAGTGTCAATATAATATCCAGCGGTCACTACTCAAACCAATCAAAAGTGTTACAATACAGCAGCCAAATCTACGCTGTTTCTTGTTGAAAATTAACACTAGCCACCATTTGGCGCGGAAATATGCTGGTATATTTGTCCGCGGACAATATCTGTTCCGAAAAGCGAACAGTTTTCCGAGACCGTAGCTCGAGGAAAGCTGATGATGTCCAAGGACAAAAATTGGAGCATATTTTCCCCCCAAATGGAGGTTACTGCGTTTATTAACCTTAAAATATTTTTCACAACACGCGCGGTTTTATAACTTGGGGAATGTCACCCAGATATTTCCTAGCTTTAGCTAGTGAATAATTTGAGCCGGGGTGTCAGCTTGTGAGACTTAGCTTGTCTAATCAGACTTTGTCCAAAAACAAAAACATTAGAATACAAAATCTAGTGTGGTCCACTTAATACTAACCTCATAAACACGTCTAAGACTGTTGATTTTGGGCTTCAGTTGGAAATATTTCAGCACTTTCTGCTGGACTTCCTGGGAAAAAATACAAAAAAACCAGTTTAAACTCATGTACGCATTTTGTTGTCTCATGGAAAATACTAGACTTAAAGGAAGTTCATCACCGACACCTTGAAAACAGAAGGTTACATTTTTCAAGTTGGCCATTCAATTTGACTCCATCACCCAACCGTTATCAACGGTTTTTAACCTTGCTTATTTCCGACCTCTTATTTCCTTGATGCTCTTCTAGCTTTCATTAAAGAATTAAC
>OMLO01003394.1_pt1 | contig 13137 bp, 5 predicted proteins | sample 1674811 | NCBI WGS metagenome assembly OMLO01 (sample SAMN06265003, study PRJEB25207) | coral metagenome | isolation source: Coral host | place: Mexico:La Bocana,Puerto Morelos, Mexico | collected 2008-11-13
TGGTGAACCTTTGTCGTGTATAAAATAGCGCTGCTCAGTTGCTTTCCATGTTGCTAGAAGTTTAATCACTGTGGGCAGCCCACTCTAACTCTAGAATGTGTGCGTGATAATGTTACACAATAACCACTGACTTCCGTAAAATTCACCAGCTGCACTGATTTGCATGGGTCACTATATGGTTCGTGTAAGGTTTGATAGTCTGCCTAGTTAGAAATACTATGGAAATACAAGCAGCTCAGTGAATAGACCAATTTCAAAACTTTATTCAGAGATTATCTGACCCAATGTCGAAGCTCACGTAAAACCCGCTAAATGTTTACAAAAATGCTTGGTTTTAGTCACGCCATGCCACTGTCAAACTGCAAATTTTGCTAACTGTCATTACGCACGTTCTAAGCCCATTCCAGAATTTTTGGAAACTTTAATTTGGTGTATTTAACAGCGAAGAGTTTTGGTGTAGTTTTGGTTTTGCCTTGAGAACTAGATCAATGTCTACATGTAATTCTTGAAAATAATTCTAGTTTGCTTTCACAACTCACTCGTTTGTCAAGGTTAGAACAACTTAATTCAATCCAACTTGATATGAATTAGACTCTGTAGTAACCACACATGCAAGCTTTGTTTCATGAAAAACAAACTGTGTTTGAGAAATAATGCCATTTACCCAACCCGGCAGTACAACAGGAGTCGTGAGTGTAAGGTTCTGGATACTTTTTGGGTGTAAAATGTTGCATGTTCTAAAAATTTTCTGTCGTGACCATGTTCTGTGTGTCAATTTGCACCTGCATACAGCACGCATCCAGATTGGCCCCACACGCATGCGCATGCATAGCATTTATACAAGCCTTGATCTCACGGAAGTCGATAAATCGGAGTTTTATGTCCAACAGCTTGTATTGGAGATCATAAAATTAATACGGACGCACACTTGACGAGTAGTCTATTGCTTATATATGTGTATGGAGTAAGATTGTGTTTCCCACAAGTAAGCGAAGGTTGTGCGTGTCAGCAATAAATAGTCCGTAGTGTTACACAAGAAGCGGTCACGCTAAGTGGATAACCACTGGGCGTGACTCGGCAGTGTCTGGCATTTCAGAGGGAGGTATTGCACTTGCACTGTACAGTAAAAAGTCTTCTAAGCTGTTTAAAATTTAAAATGTAGAGACCTCCTGGAGCCGGCGCTGTCGTCATTTTGAACATTCCATACGCTAACTGCGTTGTGATTTTACTTTTTAATGTTCATTTGGTTGTAGTTCACATGTCTAGTATTTTCTTCAATTAATGTTTTTGCCAGACACAAGGCCAGTAAGCTAACCCATAACATAAATGGTAACTACAATTTATAGTGCGTTGTTTGGACTTTTGGTTGGGGGGAGGAGGATCAATTTACTTTTTTCCCCTTAAAATGCACTTCGTCGGTATGTCCGTCGGGCTTTAATTCAATCTAGAGAATGACCCTTAAATATTAGTGAGGTGGACAACTGGAACCTATCGTGAATTGGTTGATGCTACTGACGGATAAAGGCTCCCCTCCCTTCCCCCGTGTTGTCGTCGCTAATTCTTAAGTACAAGGTTCGTCATCTCTTTGTAATCGATTGGCCAGTAAAAGCAGAGAAATAAATGCAGCGAAAAGTGAGTAGGATCCTAAAATTATTGAGTTTTAATCTTGTACAATGAGAAAGATGTAGTAATTTCGCAATTTTCACTGGGACAATAAAATAGACGGAAATGTTTCGGTTCCGTCACCCTAGGTAACTGTCTGCGAGAAATGCAAATTTTACCCCTTTCTGACATTTTGTTTAGCAGTGCCCATATTTTTGTTCCGTTTTGTTTTGTTTTCAATTTCTGCTAAAACTGAATATCTACATCTAGATAAATTGCTGCTGTTGCTTTATTTAAGCTGTTTGAGAAAACAAAACACGCACGTTATTTACTACTTTGCTCTCCAGCTACCTTTTCAAGCTAATGACATGACTCATTTAACATGTAAATTCAAAGTCGCAGCGTCAATATATATGCAAACATTGTTTCATGTGAAAGTGAATTCTCCAATAGTTGCTTAATGCTGTTATATTATTTATAATCCGTTAGGCCTTCCGTCATCACTCCCCATCACGAAAACGGAACTTTTCAAAAACCCTTTTCACACCCGAGGGATTTGCAGCACCCGAGGGATTTGTAAACGGCGGCTTTTCCAAAATGATCGATGATTGTTGTGTTTTCAAATTTCTCCGGAGCAGTGTGGACGGAAAATATTTGATGCGTTTTCAAAGTGAAAACTTTGTTTTCAAATCTCTGCGGCATAGTGTGGACGGGTCCTTACTAAGCTTCACCGCAGTAAGTCACTTATAGTTACATCTGCATTTGGAGGATAGTTTTTTCACTCCGATAGGCAAACTGGATAGAGCGATTTATAATGGTAATTGAACTGAGTGGAGTGCAATTTGGTCAGAAATCGTACGCGTGATTTGAAATCACAAGTATGATTTCAGACCAAAATTGCATGACCCGAAGTTCAATTGCCACTTTATTACATCCATTTTGAAATCACACAATTTAATAGCCTAAATACAAGAACTACTAGAACAACAAAAGTTGCCAAATTTGCCAAACAATGGCCTTTCTGTCTTTCATTTTCTTGCAATGTGATTGGTTAGTTAAAAGAAGCCTTGAAATCTGATTGGTTGTTTTGTTTTACTATCTTATTGGCTGAGAAAAAAGATGCGAGTTAGAACAAAAAATAGTGCGATTTGGGAATAAATCGCACTGCTGCGAGCCAATCAGATAACCAGTGATTTCAAAATGGATGTAATAAATACCATAATTAAATTAATGCGCGTGCTCTGATTGGTCAATCAGGTTTATTGTGCCGGTAAACCCATGGAAATTTCGCGTGTCTTCTGAATTATTATGTAAAAGCAATAGACCACAAGTTTTCATGGTTTATACAATCCTTTGCAATGTGGGAGCGCCTAAGACAGATAAAACAAGGCCCTAGTTTCTTGAAGATGCCATTTCATTTTCGGACGTTCGTGACAACAACACAGTCTACTGATCTGAAAAGGTACGAAAGGTACAAAAAGCAATTCTTTATCTCACAGTGGCCAGTAATGCATTGCATACTGTTGAGCCTCTATACCCAAAGCTTGCAAGCCTCTGTCTGATATGGATTTCTGTTTTGTCATGTAATTGTCTGATTACGTGACTAACAATCAACAAGTCAATATAAACTAATGGGGGTTCCCTGAATTACGCACATTACTTACTCAAAGCTGATTGATAAACTCTGTCTATTTCAGGTTGGATGCCGCTTTCTTCAAGAAGTATATAATTCTGGGAGATATAAAAGGACCTCGATGCAGATCGAGAAAGTAGAGTATTAGTTATTATGTCGTGTAATTATAGATTAGATGGCTTTAAAGCAAAGAAGCCTTAAGATTGAAATTAACTTACTTGGCTTCAATACAACATGCCTTATGTTTTTGTTAAGTGAATATCTTAGTTTCCTCCAAATCTTCATGTTTTTATTTTCGTTTTTACACATCGCTAGCACTTACAAAGGATGAAATCTCCAATATCAGTTCTTAACTCTTTGAATTTTATTAAGATGTTAAATTATTCCAAGAAAAAAAACAAGCATCGGTGTCTGCACTGAGTTTCTTTTCCCTTTTTTTGAATGCTTATTTGACCTGCTGGAGGCAGCATTCTTTGATTGGCAAAATTCATTATATCAGATAAAGGCAGCTCGTGATTGTTTGTACGTAAGAAAATAGGAGCAGTAGAAGCTTAACCCTTAACCTGCCTTGACCAAAAAGTTCTATAGCGTTTGTCAGCGATCATTTGCGATTATATGGAAACGTAATTTACTTAGCTTAGAATTACTGGCAATTACTACTTGAAGTGTTATTTTAAACCCTGAGAAAGAAAACATACCATAGGAACAAGTATTTTGGATCTCTGGTTCAGCTGTTTGAGGCAAACAGTATAAGATACATGATTTAATATTTTGTATCTGATCTTAAGGGTTTTGAAGATCGTTCTATTGGGCCTATGCAGCGTTATAGTTCATAATCTATTAGTTTTACAGTTGTAGCTTCAAAGAACCAAATGTTGTTCAGTCTGAGGAAAATGCATATGCACCAACAAGGTGGTTGGTTTTGGAGTAAAAATAATGCAACAAGTAGTAAACTAAGCTCTTATTTAGTTTATTTAATTTGGTAAACTAAGCTCTTATTTCGTCGTCCTTAGAGTAAAGCAGTGGTGTAAAGTACCCTGAAACTGGTTGATGGGTTAATTTTGGAGAACGAAAGGTTTCGTGAAGCCTCAAATGCAAATTGTTACAAGATTGGAAACCTTATGTATAGAAAGTTAAGTGTTCGACTATATTGCAGTAAAATGAGGTGTTGAAAACAATGTGGTTTCACATTTCTTTTCTTTATATGACGTTAACAATCTTGTAATAATTTGCATTTGATAATGGTGATATGTTGTCGCTGAGGGATCATGTGTTAGTGTTTAATTGATTTTTGTACGGTATAAATACTGCAATGAAAATAAACTACTTCATCACTTAACAAAGTTCCTTCCATCTTCCTGTGTGTAATTGGGATGATCAATCAGGCCTTCATAAATTTCCTTCCATTCTATTTAAACCGAAGACGAGTCTCTTTTTCAGATTCCTTCTTCTAGAAAGCTCCGAAGACATGCTTTAAGACCCGATTGTCATAGAATTTGGTCCTGGAGAAAGATAATTTTTCACTTTTTTTCCGAGGTAGCAATCTTTTTTAAGCTTTTAATTATCTTTTTGGGCATCAAAGTATGATTTTTCTTCCCCAAAACACGCTTCTCATACTCGGTCATTTTCCCATTTTTCACTCAATTACTATGGGCTATTATCTGTATATTTAATTTGGTTTGATATATTGCTGCAAAAGTGTCTTCGAATACTGTCCCTCCAATGTACGTGCATTTATCTTGTTCATTCCACTTTCTTTTGGAATATGTCAATACGCATGCGTCTTTTTGTAAGACGTCCCACAAGGTCTAAAAGAGTTAACTACTATAAAAACAAGTTTTTAGTGCCCGATTTACAATTTGTGCTACACTAATTTTCTAAAATTTGGAAATCTTCGGTAACATAACACTACGACTACATTACTACTATTTTATGCAACTGCAATAAGGAAAACTTGCGCATGCGTATTCAATTTAGTGTACCACAAGGACCAATAACTTAATCAATCATATATGAGATAACTTTTCCTGGACGAGGTGGTGGGGGTTACGTTACTGTTGTCGATAAACACGTTTCTTTAAAAAACAGTCAAAATGTAATATACATTTTACTACTACTACAGCAAAAGCAGTCGTTGGACACTTTATACAAGTACTTCTACTAATACAAAAATAGTCTTCAGACAGTTCTCATTTTCTTCCATCCCAAACCCCCACCCACCACCCGAAAATTTCAAATTCTCTAGTATCAAACAGACTTGACCATCCTTGTGGTACCCAATAATGTAACGCGCATGCTTATCGTAAAACCCCCCTGCATGAAAAAAAAAGAGCAATTCACAATTTTGTTTTCAGAAAGTTCAATAACAGAGTGACAGAAAAATCCAGATGGGAAACCACCACCCTCCCCCACCACCGCACCAAGAAATACAAATTCCCTTTAAACTTCGTAAACTTCTTATCTTTGTGGTACACTTACCATGAATGCGCACGCGTATTAAACACTGTGAAACGCGGTTTCAATTTTCCATAAACGTCGATATTTGTGGTATGCTTTCAACATATACGCATGCGTACTGAGCCTTTCTTACAATTTCCTCGACTCAATTTGCATTCTCTAGATGTTCTTATAATTGTAGTAACTACCTCGAAATGCCTTGTGGAGTTTTTAAACAATACGCCTTTGTGTTGAAGTAGTGCCAATCTTTCGTACTACTACCTACTATCTACTTCCTGAGAAGATAATATTTATAGGAAATATCTCACAAATGTGCAAGCGTATTGAATCAGTATGAACCGTTGTCACAACTCTTTCCGCATGGTAGCGTCTATGTTGTGGTAGTAAGAAACCTGGCTTTTTTTCTGGAATATATATTTTTATGATTTGTATATTAAATCCACGCATAAAAAAGGGAACGGAATAAGTTACAGAGGTAATGGAGTGCATAATTCCAATATTTGAACTCTATTACAAGGCATTTCCTTTGACATCTTTAACATCTTTATTTACATTTCAAGCTTGACACCATATAATACCATTTCTTTTCACACAATCATTAAACATGTTGGACGGTGTAAAGTATTATTAGGGACCTTAAGCAATGACGACAGCGACGCTAAGGACGAAACCTAGGGACGACACCTAGGGAAAAATGAGTTTATATTTTACCGTCGAATTTCGCATATGCCTACATGTAGATCTGTTCACTGCGTCTATGGGTCTCACGACTTGCCCAAGCTTAATGTGTAATGCTAGAATTTAATTCCAAATGAAAATACCAAAGATAACCCGCCGTCTTTCACGTTCTCCAAAATACTAAGAACCTTCTCATTTCACGTTTTTTGCAGAGGACGGTTAACAAAGCTACAAAAATTAAAACGCACGTGCAGAACCATTGTTCTGCTCATTAAAGCTTTTGTTTTTATAGCGTTACCGTTGCCGTCGCCGTCGTGGTTTGCTTAAGGTCGCTATTTTATCAACCAAGACAACTGGCGGGACACTTGGGTGCAAAAATTCTAACAGTCATTATTTTTAAGCTACAAATATTAACAATTATGTATTTCGACATTTTCAAAAAAAGGAAAAAACAAAAAGTTGCAATATTGAGCCACTAACAGAGCAATCTAATTACGATACATCTAGCTACGAGGCATCTAAAACAACTTACTCCTGTAAGAAAAATCATTCATTGGGTTAAGATACTTAAAGAACAATGTCAGAGGATGTATTCATCTCATCACATATTAAGCTTTTCAAAACATGTCCTCTGAGAGTATCATTAATCTTTAATCTTTAATGCAAATTCCAAATTGCATTATATTTAACAAGTCAACCCAATCCAGCTTAAATAGAATACAAGATTCCTTAAATTAATATAAGTCTCCATAGTGTATAATTTTCGTAGACCTATTTTAAAATTACTCTAAACTCATATTATAAAAAACAAGGTCATCACGATAAGAACTTAGCACTGTACTTATCGTAAAAAAAGCAAACAATTTCTTGCGAAAAACTGACAAGGTGTTGAACTACCTGACGTTAGGAGGTAGTTCTTTCCATAAGCGACAAAACCGTATAAAAGAAGAGTTCTTAAAAGATTCTGTGCCACTAAACGGGACATTGACTGTTCGATAATCAATCTTTCTCAAAGGCTTGTTACAAGTTCGAAACGATACCAAGTCCAAACTATCTTAATTACACATATTCTTAAAACATGTAAAAAAAAGAATATGAGATCACGAATTTTCCTACGATATTGTTAAGGTAATAAGTTTAATTGACTCAGGCGTTCGTGTTCAGAATACTCCTTGCCGAGAATGAATATCCTGACTCTGCGCTGAATTTGTTCTAAGCTGGAAATTTTTTTTTGGTATAGGACGACCATACCACACTGACATAACAATTCCAGCTTATATATAAGTGTTCTGAATGCTTTTTGATAAGTCATACTTTTTGATAAGTCTCCAAATCAAAATTATAGAGTAAACCTTTACCCATGGAATTTTCGTTACCCAAATGAAAACTAAATTAAATTAGTATCACCCAACTAGTGGACTAATGCAAATCCTGCATTTTGATTGGCTACGCTACTGGGGCAATAGTCATCGAGTAGCGAAATTCTTTCGTTTTATTCCCCAATAAGACCTTTCTTCAACTTGCATTTTCTAACTTTATTATTGCTTTTGTCTGTCCAACTAGTTGGGTGATACTAAAACAATTACACCCTTCGCCCTCAAGGGCTGCGGGTCTAATTGTTCAATAATGACATCCCTCTAAATAAAACCTAGGAACAGGCGGTGATGTGCCTTAATCAAGCAAAACATCATATGAACGTCTAGTTTTCCTTTGATCACAAAAACCAAAAGTGGTACTATGGTTAAATTTTTACCCCTTAGTTTTTTAGATTTATCTCATAGAGTTCCATGAAAAAATAAAAACGCCATCTACCGTTTGCAAATATCTCCATAGGTTCTAGAGATATCTGTGTTTGAAAAATGTCTAAAATATGCAAATGAATGGCTGATGACATCCTACACTCAACCTAATATTACATGAAGTATATCGATAGAGATATCTTGGTCAATTTGCATCACAGACCATTGAAACCTTGTAGACTAATCGTTCTACAGAACACACCTACGGCTATAAAAATTCTTTTCCCATGGCAACTCACTTTTTCCAGTCCCCACCCGCTTCATTTCAATATGCTAGCGATTTTCAGCTCGAAAAACATTAAACGAGGCCATACACTCGCGCTAACTTATTTATATGGTTACTTAATCATGCATACCACTACAGGCACCATTAGCAAAATTTATTAATATCAAGTTGCAATGCCAAATATAGCAGAAACCCCTTTAACATTGGGGAGGTCTTGAATCCGCTATGTGCCACGGTAACAAAACTGCTGAGCTTGTATTGTGGAGCACATTCAGTACAATCTTCCTACAAAGACAAAGAATCGATCATTTGTGATATAAATTGCCAGGCATATGTCTTCATCTTATTTGATCAGAATTTGGTTGAGTAAATGACGTCATCAACTGGCTGCTTTGCATATTAAAAAAAAACTTTAATATAGCTGGAACGGAAAGAGATTTTAAAATATAGTAAGCACCATTTTTCTTCTTATAGACTACTTTTTCATATTTTAAAATGGGTTACATAGAAAAGATGCAAATTTTCGTAATACTACCACTTTAAAATAAAAAGAAATGACTCCATTTTAAGTTATACCTTCATTTGGGAGTTCTGCCATTTCTTTATCGCTAGTAAGGCCAGGAGTTGAAAGATTTTGGGATAACTAGCACTTGTAACCAAAAAAAAAAACCAGGAGCAGCATTTCATATGCCTTAACCAAGCAACACATCATTTAAAGGTCAAGTTTTCCTTAGATCACAAAATCCAGGATTCATGTCCTTAGATGTAGTTGCACATCAAAGTACTCGCAAGACCTATAGGAAAACAACAGTCAGCTCCAGCTCACTGAAGTGATTCCCATGTTGTGTTAGCCACAACCTCGGATAACCTCATGGGTTCAGCTGCTTATTCAAGCCACCATGACTTTTCCAAGGCATTTCCAAGCCACAGTGACCTCAGATAACTTCACAGGTCTCCTTCCAGCTCCACAAAAGAACACATTAAAACAACTCAATACTTAAAATACCCTTATTTATTCCTAGTTGAAAAGTTTAACTAAAATTAAAAGAAATGCCTCCATTTGGCGTTATACCTACCTTTTATAGTTCTGCTATTATTTTGTTTATGGCTAGTAACGCCATGGGTTGAAAGTTTTTGTGATAACTAGCACAGTGTAACCAAAAAAAAACAGGAGCAGGCTTTCATATGCCTTAACCAAGCAACACACCATTTAAAGGTCAAGTTTTCCTTTGATCACAAAATCCAGGATTCATGTCCTTAGATGTAGTTGCACATCAAAGTACTCACAAGACCTATAGGAAAACAACAGTCAGCTCCAGCTCACTGAAGTGATTCCCATGTTGTGTTAGCCACAACCTCAGATAACCTCATGGGTTCAGCTGCTTATTTCAACATGGCATTTCCAAGCCACCATGACCTCAGATAACTTCACAGGTCTCCTTCCAGCTCCACAAAAGGACAAATAAACAACTCAATACTTAAAACACCCTAATTTATTCCTACATGTAGTTGACCAGTATAATTAAAAGAAAAAGAAATCCCTCCATTTGGAGTCATACCTACCTTTTATAGTTATGCTATTTCTTTATGGCTAGTAACGCCATGGGTTGAAAGCTTTTGTGATAACTAGCACAGTGTAAACAAAAAATAAAAAACAGAAGCAGGCTTTCATATGCCTTAACCAAGCAACACACCATTTAAAGGTCAAGTTTTCCTTTGATCACAAAATCCAGGATTCATGTCCTTAGATGTAGTTGCACATCAAAGTACTCGCAAGACCTATAGGAAAACAACAGTCGGCTCCAGCTCACTGAAGTGATTCCCATGTTGTGTTAGCCACAACCTCAGATACCCTCATAGATTCAGCTGCTTATTTCAACATGGCATTTTCATGCCACCATGACCTCAGATACATGTAACTTCACAGGTCTACTTCTAGCTCCACAAAAGAACACGTTAAAACAATTCAATACTTAAAATACCCTTATTTATTCCTACAGTGGAGTGGACAAGATTAATTAAAATAAAAAGAAATGCCTTCATTTGGAGTTATACCTACCTTTCATAGTTCTGCTATTTCTTTATGGCTAGTAACGCCATGGGTTGAAAGCTTTTTTGATACATGTAACTAGCACTTGTAACCAAAAAAAAATAAGAGCAGGCTTTCACATCCCTAAACCAAGCAACACACCATTTAAAGGTCAAGTTTTCCTTTGATCACAAAATCCAGGATTCATGTCCTTAGATGTAGTTGCACATCAAAGTACTTGCAAGACCTATAGGAAAACAACAGTCAGCTCCAGCTCACTGAAGTGATTCCCATGTTGTGTTAGCCACAACCTTGGATAACCTCATGGGTTCACCTGCCTATTTCAACATGGCATTTCCAAGCCACAGTGACCTCAGATAACTTCACAGGTCTTCATCCAGGTTTGCAAAAGTGCACATTAAAATAACTCAATACTCAAAATACCCTAATTTATTCCTAGTTGAAAAGTTTAACTAAAATTAAAAGAAATGCCTCCATTTGGAGTTATACCTACCTTTTATAGTTGTGCTATTATTTTCTTTATGGCTAGTAACACCATGGGTTGAAAGTTTTTGTGATAACTAGCACAGTGTAACCAAAAAAAAAACCAGCAGCAGGCTTTCATATGCCTTAACCAAGCAACACACCATTTAAAGGTCAAGTTTTCCTTTGATCACAAAATCCAGGATTCATGTCCTTAGATGTAGTTGCACATCAAAGTACTTGCAAGACCTATAGGAAAACAACAGTCAGCTCCAGCTCACTGAAGTGATTCCCATGTTGTGTTAGCCACAACCTTGGATAACCTCATGGGTTCACCTGCCTATTTCAACATGGCATTTCCAAGCCACAGTGACCTCAGATAACTTCACAGGTCTTCATCCAGGTTTGCAAAAGTGCACATTAAAATAACTCAATACTTAAAATACCCTAATTTATTCTTAGTTGACAAGTCTATTTAAAATAAAAAGAAATGCCTCCATTTGGAGTTATACCTACCTTTTATAGTTCTGCCATTTCTTCATGCCTACATGTAGTAAGGCCATGGGTTGAAAGCTTTTGTGATAACTAGCACTTTTAACCGAAAAAAAACACCAGGAGCAGGCTTTCATATGCCTTAACCAAACAACACACCATTTAAAGGTCTAGTTTTCCTTTGATCACAAAATCCAGGATTCATCTCCTTAGATGTAGTTGCACATCAAAGACCTATAGGAAAACAACAGTCAGTTCCAGGTCACTGAAGTGATTCCCATGTTGTGTTAGCCACAACCTTGGATAACCTCATGGGTTCATCTGCTTATTTCAACATGGCATTTCCATGCCACAGTGACCTCAGATAACTTCACAGGTCTGCTTCCAGGTCCACAAAAGAACACACTAAAACAACTCAATACTTAAAATAGCCAAATTTATTCTTAGTTCACAAGTTTAAAATAAAAAGAAATACCTCCATTTGGAGTTAAGCCCACCTTTTGTGGTTCTGCTTTTTCTTCATGGCTAGTAAGGTCACAGGTGATAACCTTCTGTGATAAGAAGTACACGTAAAATTGATATGCTCAACCAAGCAACACACCAGGGTTGGTACAGTGGAACACACCATTTAAAGGTCAAGTTTTCCTTTGATCAAAAACTCAAGGGCTCATGCCCTTACACTGTAGTTACAAAGAACTTGAACACAGGACCTGCTCTTGGTACTGAGTAGTACTCCAGAGGGTTCTTTTCCCAAGATAAGGCATGTTCTTTGGTGAGACAGCCTAATCTGTATCGTTTGTTATACATCTGCGGAATTAATGGTTAAGCATTGTGAATTAAACAGTGTTTGATTATTTGACTATAATTATTTGATTATTTTTTGACTATTAGGTACAGGAAAGAAATCGGTACCTTTGAAGCAATTTCAAAAGGTAGTGGATAGTAGCATTATGTAGTTTATGAGTTGTGTAAGGTTCGCATGTATTCCCAATGTGTGACGGTAACAGGAACAGCCGCCATCTTTTTTTTCTATGAAGGATTTTACTGATGCATACTTGTGGACGCACTTTGGCAAATTTGCCTGTTATCACTTTTGCTGTTACAACATACCTTTAAGCTGTCACTAAGCGCCTAAAGTTTAGAAACCTAACGAAAACTTAAATACACAGCTTACATGTGCGATGTCTTACTGCAGCTTGTTAAGATTGCCCAGTTGGGAACGAAATTATCCTGTCTTTCGCCACCACTAGAATGTCTAGTTCCCTTAATTAAGCATTATCGTCAAACTAAAATGTACAAGACACTCTCTTACCCAACGGAAGAAATATCGCATACAAGCAAACTCCCAAAGGTAAATGGCGCTCTATTACCACGTGAACACACTTGGTAGGTACGTAATATATGGTGCTTATAGTGTACCTAAATATGTAACACAATGATGCAACGGATCGCAAACAAAAGTACTGCCAGTATACGTAGGATCTGTAACAGATCTAATTGTGGCAATAACAAAATGCTCGAATCTGATTGGTTCTTAACAGCCCTTATTTATTGTTCAATCTGGCTGGTGCAGCTCCAAACTCTCCGATTTGTCCTGTCCGATTACTAGCAGCTTGTAATCGGACAGTTCAAATCGGACAGTTAAACAGCCAATGAAAATCAAGCACTGAATGCTACTAGCCAATAAAATTTAACTACCTAGCCCATGTTAGCCAATCAAAATCAAGGAGAATTACTC
>OMLO01003396.1_pt1 | contig 13132 bp, 16 predicted proteins | sample 1674811 | NCBI WGS metagenome assembly OMLO01 (sample SAMN06265003, study PRJEB25207) | coral metagenome | isolation source: Coral host | place: Mexico:La Bocana,Puerto Morelos, Mexico | collected 2008-11-13
ATTTTCCAATTTAAGCAATTGGAAAGAAGAAGCCTGAAAAAAATCAGGGCTTCAACGGGATTCGAACCCGTGACCTCTGCGATACCGGTGCGATGCACTACCAACTGAGCTGTGAAGCCACACATTGGGAGCGAGGTCTTCTTCTTTCCAATTGCTTAAATTGGAAAATTAACTGCGATGATCATTCTTCGCTTTCATCTACAACCGCAGTTCATAGATGAATTATTTCATATAAACTTCACATCAGTGTAGAACTTCTTAGATAACTTGCCAAACGTACTGGCACAACCACCTTTCATCATCTGCACTATAGCCATCCCATCTATCAAATGAGTGGTTTTCATTTCTTCTTATTTACATTCACTAAGAACAAAGTGGGTGTGTAGCTCGAACTATGAGCCCGAGTATTTAATGCCGTCATCATCAAGTACATTTTTCAAACAAATAATCCAAATACACTACTCAGACTACAAGCCTGTGCACTGCCTGGTACGAAAACCCAAAAACCCAGTGGGAAAAATGGGAACATCCTCCCCAACCAAATGCAGGCGCACGGACCTTTGGGGGTTAAAGGTAATGTACAAAGATAACAAAGTGTATAAAATAAAAAATTGAAAAGTTCGAGAGCTGAGATGAATACATCACAACCATCAAACCTTATATACCTTACAACAATAGAGTCAATTAACGCCATCGTAGCTCACGTGCATTCATACCAATAAGAAACTATTTACATTCTCTACCACTGTCACTTACAGTTTAGTTCCGCCGAATGTAAATACGTTTCCGTTTCTTCAACAGGTAGCCTTGCTGACATGCAAACTTTTCCCTCCAAGACAGACATTAGGCTTCCATCGCAGTGTGCAGGTGCCAGTGGGACTGGAGAGAGTTCAAATGCTCTTGGAATGTAAAGTTCACAAGGCTCTTCATCCCCGACATTAGAAGTACTTGTCTCCATTTGGAACTCAAAAAATAGCAGGCAGAAAACGAAAATATAGATAGAGAAAAATTCAGTCATTCTAGCTACGATCACAGTGCCATCTTGAATATACCGAGTAACCTAGCCTTCAAATTACTTCAAGTCGAGGCAAGCGTGACGTTCCTCTTTTTTGAAAAAAAGAACAATTCGCAATAATAATTCTTTACAACTTTTATTTATAATTTAAAAACATTACACTTTAGGCGAGATAAAAAGAACAAAAAAATCTAAATAAAATAAAGATCGAAAAAAAAACTGCTATGTCACGTGATATGAGTTGTGTACTCTTTTGTGTGTGCATTGTTGACTGGTGATGTTTGATTGTCGATTTACGGCACCCAGTGCCGAAAAACATGGCAAAAAAACAGGAATAATTGATCAGCCTAATTTTCATGCAGACAGTCAAAGTACGTCATAAAAAAGGCCCCTTATCTTGTTACCGACCTCACTTTTCAACTCTACGAACTATCAGGTCTTCTTCAGGAGATGTCAAAGAGCAATAATCCACTGTCAAACCTTTTCTGTGGCGTGGGGTGAACGAAACAATCATTTTTCGGTCCCGGCGCCCCGACTATGACATACCCAATGCATGTCACAGAAAAGTTGGCCATGGGAGTGAACTATGTCCCTTTCTTGATAGAGTAGCCTCCCCATTGACCGCCGTCATTTTTCTGTCCTCAATCTGTTTCCTAGATTCCTGGTCGTAACTATTGGAACTAGACCCACTCGGCTGAGTTTATTGGATGTCCTCATCTGGATGCGAGACTTCTTCTTGCTCCGACATTTTAAAGCAGCTTCTTCCTCAACAATAACAACTGAAAAGATGATCTCCTTCTTGTTGTAACTCATGCCAAAAGTGTTTGACAGCACCAACGAAAAGGTGAGGAAATATTGAAACAACAGGACCATTCAAAGTATAATGGACAATTCATTGAAGCCAAACAATAAGACCATTGAAAATTTGAGACCCTGCTGAGAGAGGGGGATTAGGGGGTTTCTTACAAATGGTGATGGGATATGCTCGATATCAGATTACTCACTGAGTTCTGCCCAGGTAGAAGACTGTGAGTTTACTAGTCAAAATATTACCTGCTAAAAGCAATAAAGCATTCTCCCAGTACGTTCTTGATAAGCCTGGTTAATACGAGATGAAACAGATTTTAAAGAAATAACAACTGCTTACCAGAGAACTGTCGAGGGACATGAGCTAATGAGCAAGCGGAAATCCTTGGAATCACAAGAGAAATACATTCCTTTGACCAAAAACTCACAGGGATCGCACTGGAAAGTCCCAAACGCTACACAAGTAAAACACAATAGAGAACATCTTTGTTATTAAATTTCCTTACCTGTTTTGTACTTTTTCACTATTTTGCAGTGTTGGTTTTTGTTTGAGGAATGAATACGGGAAAACCTGGAAAAAAAACGTCAGAGCAAGAACAAGAACCAACAACAAACTCGACCCACATATGACGCCAGTTTCAGGAATAGAACCCAGGCCACATTGGTGGGAGGCTAGCGCTCTCACTATTGCACCATCCCTGCTCCCCACATATCCCGTTGCCATCCCTGCTCCCACATATTTTTTCTCCCTGCTAAAAATCAGTTCCCTCAGATTCTTCTTACACTGCGAAGATTGTTTCTTTGTTTCCAATGGAGATCTCATATATGTGTTTCATATGTTCACTATGTCAAACAAAGTTGCTGACAGATTTATGTCATGAATGAAAGCCCCACATACATTCTTTCATATTGTTTGAAAATCATCATTAGTAGTTGTATGATGAAGAAGCTAGCAACTGTATTTTATAATCTTCTGTGCAACAATTGTGATGCAGTTTGGTAATTGCACAAAATTGACTGAGCTGTTACAACTTCACGGGATCTCAGAACTCTCATAACTCTCATGTGGATCATTAATTACACACACAAAAGATAAATCCTTAAAAGAACACAGCTAATGATCTAATATGTTCAATAATATTTACTGGTACCATTTACTTGACTCACTAACCTTCACCAGGTCAGCTGCTGCCTTGACTTGTGTCAAGCCATCAAAATCCAAATTCCTTTTCTTAAAAGAATCTTCAAATGTGGGGACATCTTTTCTTTTGGTTTCAACAAAGTGTACAACTGTCTTGGATATTGGTGGACATTTTGAGCCACATACAGCACAAAAACATTGCCCTTGGTGTAAGGAAAATTAAGGCAAGTACAAAGTAAAGTCAATATAACATTGTTTACAATGCCCGGTATTACAGCAATAGAGCACTTTTTCTGGTGGCCAGTTCTGCTGAATTTTATTGAATAATATATTTTCCACTGGTAAACAAGAAGACCAAATTTTTATTGGCCGTCAGGAAGATGCCTTGAAAGCCATTGCACTGTTTCATTGGTTATCACTCGACATTATCCTAGCAAAAGTACTTTAAATGGCCACAATGGTGGACAGGGAGTAATACTCGCATATCAGACCGAGTAACAGCATTGAAATATACGATACAACACATACTCACCTTGCTTGACCCACGACGTGCGAACTGACCTTTGTATCCTGGCCTCAGAGCCTTAGTAGCCAAGCCAAGAGCCACTCTGCTGTAAGTGTTTTGTGATTTGTGGAAGTGTTTGGATTTGTGGAAGCATTTTGATTTGTGGAAGTGTTTTGATTTGTAGAAGTGTTTTGTGATTTGTGGAAGTGTTTTGCCTCTATGGAAGTGTTTTGTCCCTATGAGCCACCGTAGTTCAGCCTTGAGTTCAAGGCGTCTGGGATGTTGCAGACCTGCCAACCCCTGATAAAGGAAAATCTGGATACCCATGAAAAAATATCTGGAGATTCAACAAAAAATAGTGAGATTCTACTTTTTTCTCGATTAAGATTAAACAAACCCTGTTTCCATTGGGGGCAGTCATTAAGTGTTTTTTCTAAGTGTTACCTTCGTTCCTTTATTTGTGTTCCCTGTTGTAAGAAGATGCAGCTTTCCCTGACAATTGCAATAGGTCATCACTGGGACGAAACTTATAGCAAGGGGTCATTTCTTCCGGATAAGCCAACTTCATGGCCAAAATGTTAGACAAGGTGCCATCAAGGCTTAAACAAGAATGACTTTCAGTTTTGTTCTTGCGGACAATGCTAAAAAGGCGCTCTTCCTCTGCATTACTGTGTGGAATCACAAGTACTGCTTCTGCAATTCTGGTCAGGTGCTGGAATCTCTTTACTGAAGTACCAGGCTGTTTCATATTTCCAATGTACCACCAAAGAATGTCAACACGATGATGAAAGACCTCAGTACCACCTTCAATTGCATCAACCACTTTTGCTGCTTGCCAAAGCGTCCCCACCAATGTCACCATCACTTAGGGATCGATAATCACAAAATTCTTCATAAAGAGCATGTACTGGAATCTCGTGAAACACTGCTTCAAATCTATCATTGAAGTACTCCACATTTTTCGATTCTGCTTCAATCCGCTGGGGTACGTTTATCCAAACTGCATTTTCAATCAACTCTTCCTTCAATGGAAATTTTCCCAGAATATATGCAAGTGAACTTTTGAAATAGCAGTGAGCAGCAAGGAAGAATTTACTGTGCATCTGAAATGTGACCTTCATTTAAGAGCTTGTTGAGTGTGTGCTTTGTAGTTCCACGAAGATAAATGTTCTTATGTTCAATAAATATTTCCTTTTTATTTAGGTTTACATCTGTAATTTTAGCATGCACAAGGACTTGAGGCTTCACAATGCGATTTGAAATCTTTTTGGCCAGTGATAACATAGAGGTTTGCAAAACATGGATTGTTGGTTCACTTCTCTGTAATAGTTCGTTAAAATGTGTAAAGAGCTGAATTGATGCACTGTGGAAGAGAAGGACAGGTTCCAGGAGAGGGTTTGAAAATGCATCCCTAAGTCTCTTAAATCTTGCATCGGAAAAACCTTCACTCAAAAAGTAAGACTTTAGACTGGGAAATTTCTTAAGTGTTCTTTCAATACAGCGTTCCAAGGAAAGCCAACGACAGGTTACACACTTGGTGATATTCTTGGTCACAAAATTCAAAGTACTCTGCAAGCTTTCCCTTGTGTTTGGAACTCTTGTCAAACCAATAATAGAGGTTGATAAGCACATCCTCAACATTAACACAAATAGCCTCTGTGAAAGAAATATTTGCTGCAGTTGCAGCAAGATGAGCCAAATGACATGGACATCCCCTAATAAAAATGCTTTGGTTTTTTGCCTTACAGTGTGATGCAATGGAATTGTTGCATCCTATCATGGCATTAGTATTGTCCACACTGAGGCTAATTGCATTAAGCCATGGAATTCCATCTTTTGTAAATTTTTCATCCATAACATCAAAAATGGTGGCAGCTTTTCCCCCATCAACCCCACTGTTAACACACATATCAAAAAAATGACTTGTGACCATTTTTGATCGATTTATATCGAATATACGGATAGTTACAGGATTCATCTTGTTTAATCCTGTGTCATTTGAGCCATCTATACCAAGACTGAATGGATGGCTGTTACAATGTTCCACTAAATATTTGTGGCAGTGGGGACCCAGGGCAACGTTCAATATTGCAGACGTTTTTGTGCGTCCTGAGGCATATTCTGCTGCGATCTTACTATCAGGAGAGATTTCCTTGAACAAAGGTCCCAAATGATCTGCTGTTGCTATTGGAAGGTTGTGTTGCACTAGAAAGGTAGTAACCATAACCTCTGCTTTAATAACATCGCTGCCAGAATTCCCAGGTTTTGAAAGAAATCCTCGTATAGAATGACTCTTTTTCCCGGCTTCAAGTTTTTTCCTGTGTGTATCTAGTTCACAATGTACTTTGACATTGCGAAGTGCTTGATGTTGGCAGCTAACAGATTTACCACGTGGTATACAGAAGAAGCTATAACAATCATTAAGAACTGCTTTTACAGGGTAATCTTTGGCCCAAGAGGGTTTGTACTTTACCCGACATTTCACTGCTCCATCATATTTTCGGCGACTTTTTTGAGCAGGTACTTCCCGGTCTGTCTCACTGTCAGAATTTGCATATTCCATTGAAATATCAGCGGCATCAGTTCTAATTCTTTTCACCATTTTTATCCAATTGCAATTGCTTTCCCGCGCTGCGCGTGAACTTGCAAAGACTACAGGGATACTTGGCATGGGATCGAGGTTCAGTTAATGGTTAACATAGCCGCTGCATAAAATTACTAGCAGAGGCCTAGGAACAAGGCAAAAATCGGCAGAAAAGCGGTAAACAAAAGTACAAATGTAACAGTGTAGAGTTTTGCTTTATTCACTTATCACTTTATCAGTTTATATCACTAGCTTTCCATAAATTTTTCATTTTTTTATTTTACAGCTAATATTTCATTTCAGAATGATTTTCCCCCAAAAATCGTGAGATTGAGTAGTCTTAGAAAAGATAAAAAACCGTGAGACTCACGGCAGAACCGGTAGGTGTTTCTTATAAAATTGGCCGTTTCCAAAATGAAGCACATTTGGATCCATATCACAAAAAGAGACAAACAAAACCGTGACAACACTTCCCCTTCGGCAGGTCTTTTCCACGGCGGGTGGAGGGTAATGGATGCCGGGTAACGGGAGTACACTCTATTTCCGTTTTTATCATTCCATTCTACAGAAATTTGCAACAAAATCTTTTGAACACTAACAAAACCAGGTAGCAAAATGTCTTCAATAATAGCATAATAAACAAATCCGAAACGGTTTTACTCACATAACAAGAAATTCTAAATGTATGCTAACGTAAGAGGCGTAACATTCACAGCTATCTTGAAACAATTTGGGCCATCGCCTTAGCCCTAAAAAACTCTGTAGAAACTCTACTTTGTTACGCACAATGAGAAGCCTTTTCAAGCGAAGTATTTAAGTGTGAACTTTATTCGCAACTGATCCTGCGAAAAGAAGTATATCTTAGCATGGTATGTAATGGGTAGACGTTATTCGCAACTGATGTGATTTGACCCTAAAAACGCGCCATTAAAGACAGCCTTTAATAGCGAAGATATCGTCTACGTCATAGGTCATGTGACACTTGGCTTGTTTTGGTCATGGTTGGCAGAAATGCACATGTGTGGGTCAAGTCTTTTAAAATTGGTGAGATTTCAAAACTTCCAATGTTCCGTTCTCTTTATGCAATCTCACTGAAATTTTAGAATGGTGGTCAGCTGTTGTGTTAATAACTGTACAATGAGATTTGAAGCTGGTGTCAGAATGTTTGGCTTCCCAAACTGCGAGGAAAGGCACCGTACGTGGATCAGTGCAATTTTGCGAAAATCGTGGTGTCCAACAACAAACGATCATGTTTGCTATCGTCATTTTGTCACTGGTTTATCATTACCTATAGCATGGATTATAATACCATTGTGAGATTCTGTTTGCCGAAGCCAAGAAAGTTTTACTGAACATCGTAATGATACATGAAAATCTCATCTGCATTTACTTTCAACACACTAAATTCACACATGGGACTACAAAACTAGTTTCATGGCTACCAACCAACGAGGTCTTCTGACGAAACTAGTTTTGTAGTCGCGTATGTGAATTAAGTGTGTTGAAAGTAAATGCAGATGAGATTTCTCATATCATTATGATGGATTATGATAAATGTTTATAGTACCTGCGCCTTTTCTTGTCTTGATATGGAAAATATACCATTGTCCTTTTTTCAGCTAAGGAACCTTGCTCGGGCACAAAGAGCCTCAGGAAGAACACAAGAGAGGGAAACTTCCTTGACTTCCACTGAATCAGACAGTGACCAAGATGATGAACCATTGAAAGAAAATGATAAGGTGGATGCTGCCTGTCAAAGTGAGGCAACAGGTAATTATGTCTTAATTATCACTTTTAATATTTGCTGCTGTAGTAACCCTAACCCAAAATAGGGATAAAATTGTTTTCTCATTCACTCAAAAATAACATTACAGTTTTTCTTAGCTATATACAAAACTATAATTCTGTTACATTGAAAAATATATGATAAACATAGATTTGTTGGGCAATTGCAAGCGAAATTCTACCATCTGTTTTTTTTAATAGAAATTCTTTTTATTGTTAATCATCAGAGTCTCCAGTTTTCTCAGACTTGTGTGCTACAGTGGCCTGCTGAAGCAAGAAAAAGGACAGATGCTAAAAGAAATAGCCAGGCTACGAGAAGAAAATGGCTGTCTTAAAAAAGATGTACAAGAAAAAACCTTTGGCTTCGTTTCTTAAAAGGGGAAAATAAGATTTTAAAACCAAATCTTACACAGGACTTCCTAATTATAAAGCATTTAGAGTGGCTTTTTTTCCTTATTGTGGGAGGCGCGGTGGCCTCATGGTTAATGAGCTCGACTCCGGATCGAGTGGTCCGGGTTCGAGCCCTGGCCGGGGACATTGTGTTGTGTTATTGGGCAAGACACTTAACTCTCACAGTGCCTCTCTCCACCCAGGTGTATAAATGGGTACCGGCAAATTTAATGCTGGGGGTAACCCTGTGATGGACTAGCATCCCATTCAGGGGGGAGTAGCAATATTCCTAGTTGCTTAATGCTACAGAAACCGGGATAAGCTCCGGCCTGATGGACCACTTAGGCTCGTATGCAGACTTTTTCCTTATGCCAAAATGACTTACTTTAAGATTCTAACTGCAAAGGATGTATAGTTTTTAATCTTGACTAAAATTAGGCTAAATCTTACTAATCAAGACCTTGCATAAAGATTTAATGTTTCTGTATTTCCCATTTCGACATTGCTAAATAAGGGGTTTCAAAGTCTTGCTGCTTCTCTGCAGTTCCTAGTCTGTTGGCCTTCCAAAGATTGTTTTATCTACTACATAAACATTGAATAGGAATCAAGTTCAGCTCAGCTTTTTGTTAGATGATTCACAGTCAGGAAATAATGGTCTATACTCTACAGTGAATCTGTTGTGCAACTACTGTTCTATTGAACTGTCTCTCTTGTAGTCAGGACAAAACCAAGGCTATTAGCAAGAAAGATAGATATATACTATATGAGTAAAAAAAAAATCTGATATACTTTTTTTTCCGTCAATTTTATGATAAGATGATTGTGCAGCTTTGAAAATTCACTTGACCTAGCCAGCCATACAGGTACGGTGGGCACAATATACTGAGCCATCTTCCTTTTTTAAACCAACCCAGACCTTGTGGCTTTTATGTAAACGTTGCGACGGGGTCACTTTTAACAGGCAGTAGAGACAGTGATCTGTTACCAGATGGTAAGAAACTTCCTTGACATGTCCACAAGTAAAAGTGGAGTAAGCCTCAAGAGATTTGTACGCTTTTAATGATTCTTTGGTGTACAGCCCAGGGGTTTCTATCAAGTACAAGTAGATGTCACCATAAGTCAGATCAGGCCACGATTCCAGCTCCTTCTTCCACCCTTTGCTGATCGAGTATGGATCTGGAATTTGCTCTGCACCTTTACAATATTGTAACTTCGTTTTGTAACGATCAAACGCTTACTAATCCAAATTCTTTGCATACTGTGAGCATGAAGTTTTAAAGTTACGCGTGCCCTCCATATTGTATGATGGGTGGATGATGTCAAAATTAGTACTACCAAAATGAATGGATCACAAATAAATTGAATGGCATACTATCAAACTGAATGGCGATTTACCAAAATGAATGGATCACTTTTTGAGTTGAATGGTGCGTTACCAAAACAAATATATCACATTAAACTGAATGCCTCACAAATCCCATACTTCCAAACTGAATGGCAAGTTACCCTGGAGGGGGGTACTCCTTAACTCGAACTGATACTTGTCATTCCTTTCTCGCCGCCCTTGATTGTCGCCTCAGCCCTGGCCTTCTTCTCAGCCTTGATTGCCCCCTCCTTCACACCGTGATGCCAGGTGGCGCGGTCTTGCGCGAGGATCTCCCAGGTATTGGGATTGAATTCAGCGTGTCGCAGATCACACTTGCAAACATCCTTAAAGCGAAGGAGAGGTCGGCCCACGCGTCAGGTGCCCTCCCACAGTTCCCCGTAGAGGACTTGCCTTGGCAAGCGATCAGGTTCCATACGGTGAACATGACCAAGCCACCGTAGTCTTTGGATGAGTAGTGTAGGGATGCTCGGCATGTCGGCTTGTTGGAGACTCTGTCCTGCCATTTGATCTGAAGGAGACGCCTAAGGCAGCAGAGGTGGAACCTGTTTAGCCGCTTCTCTTGTCTGGCATATGTGGGCCACAACTCGCTTCCATAAAGGAGAGTGGAAAGGACACAAGATCGGTAGACTTGCAGCTTGGTCTTCTCACTCAATAGGTCGTTAATCCACACTCTCTCGTTGAGTTTGGCCATAACGCCAGCTGCCTTGGCGATCCTTGAGCTGATCTCAACATCTAGTGACACCTTGCTTGACACTGTTGACCCTAAGTAAGTGAAAGAGTCCACGACCTCCAATTCAGTGTTGTTGATGGTAATGACGGGTGGTGTCTCTGCATCTTGGGCTAGGATGTTTGTCTTCTTTAGACTGATGGTAAGGCTGAACAGGCAGGCGTGAGGCAGCTAATCAACCAAGCGTTGAAGTCCTGCCTCAGTGTGGGATACCAGGGCAGCATCATCCGTGAACAACAGCTCGCAAAGGAGCACTTTAACAATCTTGGTTTTGGCGCAGAGCCTGGCAATATTGAAGAGCTTGCCATCTGGCCTCATTCGAATGTATACATCATCCGAGCAATCGGCAAAGGCCTAGTGTAATAACATTGAGAAGAAAATCCCGAACAGGGTTGGCGCCAAAACGCAGCCCTGCTTTACTCCACTGCTGACTGGAAAGGCATCTGAGGTGGCTCCATCAAAGCAGACAGTGCTCTGCATGTCTTTGTGGAAGGCGGTGGTCAGGGCAAGGAGTTTTGGTGGGCAGCCGATCTTCTGAAGGATTTGGAAGAGCCCACTACGACTGACCAGGTGAAAGGCTTTAGTCAGGTCCACAAAAGCAAGGAACAATGGCTGCTGCTGCTCACGACACTTCTCCTGCAGCTGGCAGAGGGAGAAGATCATATCTACTGTGGACCTGCCGGCTCTGAAGCCACACTGGGACTCTGGATAAACTCGCAAAGCAAGACTCTGCAGGCGGCCCAGTGCGACATGTGCAAAGACTTTGCCTACAATGCTGAGGAGTGGAATGCCGCGATAGTTATTACAATCGCTTCGGTCACCCTTGTTTTTGTAAAGGGTGACTATACTAGCATCTCATGTCTTGTGGGATATATCCTTTCTCCCAGCAGTGGCAGAGAAGCTCGTGAAGTGGCTGGAGGATGGAAGGTTTGCCATGCTTTAGGACTTCTGCTGGTATGCTGTCCAACCCTGGCGCCTTGCCACAGGCAAGGTTGTCGATGGCATGGCTGGAAGTCCGAGCAAGGTATCAAGGGCAGCGACTGTCACGATGTTCTGGGTCGAGTAGAGCTTGAGATAGTGCTCAACCCAATGCTGCAGCTGCTTCCTCTGGTCGGTTATGCCTTCGCCAGACTTCACTTTGAGCAGTGCTGTTTTGATGCTTGTGGGGCCGGTGGCCGTCTTTATCCCCTCGTACATCACTTTGGCATAGCCACAGTCGGCGGCTGTCTGGATCTTGGTGCACAGGTTCTGCCAGTACACGTTAGCACAGCGGCGGGCGGTCTGCTGAGCTTTGCTCATAGCTACTCTGAGGGCGCCGTGTGTGCTATGGCAAGAGTTCTGCTTATATGCCAGCGGGGCTATCCTTTTATCTTCCCTGACTGGCTGCATTTCATCCCAATGCGCCTCGAACCAGTCAGCATTTTTGCGTTCTTTTCCCCCTGACAGTGGACATGGCCGAGTTGTAAATAGCGTTGCGGAGATGAGACCATTTGGCGTCCGCGTCTTCGGTTGTATGCTTGTCAGCAAGCTTCTTCTGAAGGGTCTCGGCGAAGCTCTGAGCCTTAGTTGGATTGGCAATAGGGCAGGTGTTGATGCAAGGGCGACCCTTAGACTTGTCATGGTGGATCTTTCGTGGCTTCAGCCTGATCTTGCTGCCGACAAGGGAGTGATCCGAGTCACAGTCTGCGCTGTGGTAGCTTCGCGTGTGAAGGATGCTGCTGAGGTCCGTTCTCCTGGTGATGACGAGGTCTAGCTGGTGCCAGTGGCGGGACCGCGGATGTCTCCAAGACACTTTTTTGTGCAGCTCCTTGCACTTGAAGTAGGTGTTGGTGATGCAGAGGCCATGGTGGCAGCAGAGTTCCAACAGTTTCTGACCGTTCTCATTCAACTTGCCAACAACGAAATGGCTAAGACAGGTGGGCCATGCTTGCCAGTCGGATCCTACGCGTGTGGAGCGGGGGATTTGGGACACAGTCTCCTCCAGGGCCTCGTAAAACTGATCTTTGGCCTCTGGGCTGTACATAAGGGTAGTGGCGTAAACAGACAGGAAGTTGACAAAACCGGTCGATGTCTTCATGCGGAGGGCAAGGAATCTTTCACTGCCTCTGGTCGGCGTTTCTGTAGTGGGGAGCAGCAAGTTCCTCACAGCAAAACCTACACCATGCTGCTCGGCTCGTCCTGGGACAAGCCTTGCCAAAAGAAGTCTAATTCTAATTCTAAGTCGTCTAGTCTAATTCTCTAAGAGAGCCGCTATCGCCCAGCCGAGTCTCCTGGAGACAGGCAACATCAATGTTAAGTCGTGTCAGCTCCTTGCTGATGATGGCGGTCTTGCAGAAGTCGTCCATCTGCTGAAGGTCAGCAGAGAGTCGGGGGCACATGGTGTGAACATTCCAGCTTGCGATTCGAAGAGCTGGAGTCTTCGTTGTTGTTTTCCTTTTGTGACTGCCTGGCGCTAAGTTGTGACTCACTTGTCGGGGGGTCCCCTAAGCCTTACGCACCCAGTAGAGCAGGCAAGCCTTGGCGGGGCAGCAGGGCAGCAGCTTACTGGCTGGGGGCTGCCCAGCTTGAGGTGGGTGGTAGCTGCCCAGTGAAGCTAAGAGGGCTTCTCCCACCGTCGGAAGAGACCCCTGGCGCTCCAACCTACGCCAATCGGTCGGAAGCTTAGAACCGGTAAACTGTCTCATCCCGTGTTGAACCGGAATCTTGCGAGACCACTGAAGTGTCCTCTCCAGTTTGCGCTGAAGGCCTGGGCGGGTTTATATGGAGACACTGGGCTGCCCACACGTCAGTG
>OMLO01003397.1_pt1 | contig 13132 bp, 8 predicted proteins | sample 1674811 | NCBI WGS metagenome assembly OMLO01 (sample SAMN06265003, study PRJEB25207) | coral metagenome | isolation source: Coral host | place: Mexico:La Bocana,Puerto Morelos, Mexico | collected 2008-11-13
ATAAAAATTCTTGCACAAGTAATTGCCCAAGACAAAAAGATAAAGGCGAGAAAGGAAATTCATTCCCTAGAAAATTGCCCAGCCCCACCCTCAAAAAATAGTGGTCCGTCCCCAAAGGATCATGTAGTTAGGGGGAGGTCACGCTATTTTCAACATTTTTACATGTCTTCTTTGATTACGACCGTGAGCAGAAGTCTATGATATTATTTCACTTATGCAAAGTAAGAAAACATTACTTAACAAACTGATTAAACAAAGAACAGGGTGATAAACATGGAAAAAAAAAAGAAAACGCATGTTGGAAAACAAAGTTCATTTACTCGACGTTTCGTATGTTTCGACATAAACGTCAAGTAAATGAACTTTGTTTTCCAAATTGCGTTTTTTTTGCCATATTTATCACCGCAGTTTGCGTTTTATTTCTTACAAAGCTACGATAGCCAAAGAAAAAAGTATTAAAAAACATGGTAATTTAACTAGTCGCTCCTTAAAATAGTGTATATGGTTAACGAATTATTTCAAATGGTTAATTGCTCTCAGCTGTATTTGTATTTGAAAGTAATAAATGACAACATTCCGAAAAAGTAAACAAAAACCAACCAACAAACAAACACAAAAACAAACAAATTATTTTAGGCTTCGTAGCTAGACGTCATCTTTCTACAAACTTTCCAAAATTTAAATCGGTTTGTTTGTGACCGTTCAAGGCTTCGTGCAGCATAAATTGCATAAATTATTGTTTAACACGTAAAATTAGTTAAAGTTTTTGTGAAAAGAAGAAACAAAAATCACCAAAATTATTTTTTTTGAAGAGATGGTTGGCAATTTCTAAAAAACGGCAGCTTACCACGAGCTCAGAAATCTGCATAAATAGGTTTGCTTTTATTGGTTAACTAGCTTTGACCAAAATGTAGCCGACTAAACAACCAAGCGATTAGCGTTTTCTTCTTTTCTGTATATAACAGCGTTTTGACCCTTGTTGCCGTTTCAGAAACTAAACCACGTTGTATTTCTAATAAGTGAAATATAGTTAACTGCTACTTATAATCCCACGTCTTACCACTGAATTGTCGATTTCCATAGCTGAAATTTGACTACTCGGAAAAAAAAGTGAGGCCTTTGTATCCTTGAAAGCCGGGTTTATGATGTGTTATGCCGAGCTTATATGCAAAGTATCCAAATATTTTTGAAATATTATTTCGATTTAAGATAAAAACCAATTAATACTCTAGTGCTGGGGCCAGACCCATTTTCATTGTCTGTTTTTTTAATGAAGAGGCCCTGACACAGATATTTCCTTGTAGAGTTCAATGTTTTTAGCATTTGAGCAGTAAAGATATTATTCCACCGCGTATTTAAAGAAAATTGTCACCCAGAGATAATAAAGGAAATATTTTTATAGCGCTATAATTTTATTTTTAAGATTACTTTAATTGAATTTTTCAGTCCTAGTTAAGGTAAGACATGTCACATTTTAACACGTTAAAGTAAAGTTCAGTTTAGGAAAAATAAGTTAAATTCACACTGGGCACTATTGTGGCGTTGATTCGTTTTAGGATTGCAGGTAAACCTTTGACATCCTTGCTTAGTTTTCTTACCCTTGAATACTGATTATAAAACTAATTCCAATCAAATATATACATGTTGCTTCACTAATGTGAACTCCCGCGCTTGACTCACAATAAACTGATACCATAGAGCTTTTAAACATAATCAAACTTCACAGAGGTAAAGTTATTTACCTTTAGGAAAATCGGCTTCTTCCTGAAAGTTTGTAGGATATGTTTTTACATACTTGTGACGTACATAAATATAATTACTAGAACTAAGAATTCCTTCCGTTTGCTGTAGGACAAAATTCTAAGTAAGGAAATTCTTACTCTGTTTACAAGGTACCAAATAATTTAATTATCTCAGCCCTGAAATACAAAATGAAATGCGTCTAGTATTGCTTTGCATACGTCTAAACAATCTTGGTATTAGCATTTTTACTTAGTGAGATTGTGTGTGCTTAATTCGCTTTTTTTCGCTTCTCTTTACTTTTTTCTCATTGCTGCCGTTTACGTCTTAACTTGAGTTATCATTCTTAGAAAAATTATTTCCAATTCTCTTAGCGTGCTTTTTGCGTGTATTCGTTTTCGTTTCGCTTGGCTACTGTTTATCCGTTAGTTAAGATCGTTTGTTTTGCCTATGACAGACATTTTTTTTGTTAAGTTTTAGGTATCTGTAAGGCAGTCCTTTACATGAACCTTATTGGTTGCCTTGCATTATGCGTGGATATTTTGTAAATGTATTTATGAATGCCTCAAAAAATATAAAACAAACAAAAGCCATTTGCTCCGAAAGCCGCACAGCCTTTTTGAATCAACAGCCCACGTTTTGACGGTAATATTTTCACAGGATAACACCTTGACGCTATACTCTTTTGCTGTTTGTACAGGATCATTTCTCTATTTCATTTTTTTCCTTTGAAATGGAAACTAATTAGAAACGTGATGTTTCGCAGTGCATTTGTTCATTTGTGTCGAGTTCTTTCTGATTTACCTTGTGACGTGTGACAGCTTGACGACGTCAAGCTGAAAATAAATGCTCTCGCAGACTAGAGTGTCAACACTTGCAGTAAAATTTTATACGAAAGGGTTCCCTTCCAAAACTTCTTTTCAGATATTTTCCTGTTAAGCTTTATTTACTCGGCGGTTTGACAAATGGAATTTTATCACGGCCACCTTAATTGCTTTTCCTATTCAAGTCGGACCAGATAATTTAACTTCATGAAACCTTCATTTCAAATAAAATTTTTGTGCCAGCGAGTGCTTTTAAACGAAAATAGGGTGATTGAAACTCTAGCACCTTAAATTTTTTTGCCTGTTAATTAATGGCTTTATACTCTGTTATAGTTATGAATCATTTTTACTTTCGTCATTAGTAGAATGTGTGGGTCGAGAACTCACGGAAATAGTCTCCATCACATGCAAATTTTCTTTAAGTGTTCATTCAGTGCGTTCAGACAACGTGTCTCTTTTTTCCCAGCTGAGTTGATGCTCTTCCCAAAACTAATTTTGCCCTACCAGCTATTAAAATTTAATGAAGTCTAGTTGACGCTGTGCCAGCTTGAGTTAGTTTTTCTCACTCATTCTGTGTAAATAAAATGTCAAATTTGAGTTCTCTCGAGTTTTTTTTCTAATTATTCCCACGAACTCTGCGACAGACGTAGGCAGAGTGGAAACGTCAGAAGTCGTCGCATAGCAACCTTGAATTTGTTGTAGTTAGCGGACTGTCATTCCGCTGACCACTTAAATGCCGTTTAATGCAACTGCACATAACAGCTGAAGCAGAAGCAAACCCATTTGGCTGTTAGCGATATTTTTCCAAACACTGGGGGACAGTTTATAAAATTATTTCCAAAAACATTAATTGAGATCAAAACCTCGTGCATGTACTTCATATCGGCCCTTTGCAGCTGGGGTCACATGAGTGTGTTGAGATAGTATAAACACCGATTAAGAAAGGGCCTGAAAATTTAGATATTTTACTTGTCACGGCCCCAGTTGCTTCTAGCTTTACATTTTTACCATGTTTACCGTCTATATAAATAATTCTCTCTCATAATGATAATAATGAGGATGTTTTCTGGTGCCCAGATATTAGCTCTCAGTTATTGACGTTATTATATTGGACGTTTGTAAACTTTTTAATCAGTTATTCGCTATGCAGAATCGCTTTTGTGATCAGTTGAGTCTATTTTGACTCATATCAGTGATATTTCACAGCTAGCATTGAGTTCAAGCCTGCAGGAGCCCACCGTCTGTCAGCTTACAGAAAATGTTTGGTCTTACAGAAAATGTTTGGTCTTTTCTTCGGCATCTGCAACTGAACCAAGGCGTTCTGATTGTAGTCTGAATTCCTAATTAAGTCTGACCTACATCGTCAGCCCTAATTCGTAATCTTTAGTTTCTGTTATTCGCTTCGCGTGGGTGAGAGAAATTCATTTCTAAAAGGTCACTGAAATTGTTAAAAACGCGATCTTTATTTCAAAGATGTTCCGGAAAAGGTAGCGCATTAAAACTAAAGGACATGTAAAATTCGAAACAAAATTATCGATAACACCTACTTCGAGTATAATAACACTTGGCACGCCTACTGTGCTTACTACATCTTCGCAAACCTCCCACTAGCACTAAGAAAAAAGATATAAGTGAAAATGTTTAGAAACGATGAACTGAAAAAATCTATCGCCTTGCCTTTTGCATTCTCTTCAAAAATTTCGCAAAAAGAAAATATTTATATTTTAAAATCTTTACATTGATAAAGATCCGTCGCTCTTAATAGTGCAAGCCCTGAACAGGAAAAAAGTTTCCGTTCGTTATCACCCTTACGCATATGGTATACTAATTTAAATTCTTTTTAAATTTAAGTATATTGAACTCAGTATCGCTTAATTTAAAAAGAAAAACGGCAGCTGGTAAAGGCACTGTTTTTTCTTTTTATATAAGAAAAACCTTGTTTACACTACTTGGATTCAGAGAGTCCCGGGTGACTAACACATTGTTTTAGCGGAATTACTTGGAAACCTGATGGCTTAGCACGGTAAGGTAATAAGAGGATTCTGTCTACTTATAAACAGGTAAAACCGACTTTGCAGATTGTGTAAATGTTTTCTATTTGTCTCAAAATGCGACCATACAACAATATTTCCCGTACGTTGATAAATGTCGAAAAAAATGACAATGAGTGATGCATATGCTAAATGAGGATTTAGTCATAAGTTGTTCAACGGTGGATTAAACATAATTTCTAATATAAATGACTAAATTAGTCATGAAAGCATTATACCGCATCTCGTCTGTACTCCCGGGGGTTTAAACTAATACCGTCTCGTTCAATTTCTCCATTTTACCTTAAGGAAAAAGTATTTTTTAAGCTGAATAATTAGGCGCAGTAAGATAGAGGTCTTATTATTATTACTATGAAAACAAGAGACGCCGGCAAACGGCTCAAAACCTCAGGTACGTTTTGGCGGGAAAAATAATTTGCGGAAGTAGAAAGCCATTTGAACGCACAGTTCTTCCAATGACAGAGTCTAATTCCTTATTAGGCATTCGAAACTGTTAAATGTCCCATAAACATTTTGAATTACAACCTGTCAATAACAGATTTTAATGAAATGTTATTATAAACGCTGGCCTCTGTCGATTAATATTATTCCGTTCAAAAGTCGACTTGCTAATGATAACACGGTGGAAAACGCTTTCTCATAATGTCGATCTTTCACTCCATAGTGTTTCTTTTATAAAGGAAGCGAACCACCGATGCGATTCATCTTTGGCTTGATGCCGATATCTACTGGGGAATATGATTGTGTATTTCACCTGCGGTTGCGTGAACAATGACGTTGTTCGAGTAAGCGGATGGAAATGCAGTCAAATGGTATAGTGTATGGAAAGATTGCCCTGCGCAGTTAAGTATGAGTAAACACAGCAAAGATGGATTCGTTCGCCCTCTCTGGCTAACGGATCCACCGATTGAGGGAGAGGAGTCGTTTTTCGAAGGCGTACCGATGGCTGAACTCGGGTTAAAATCCGTAACGACATCAGATCAGAGTCGACCGAGTTTTAGATCTTTATTACATAAAGTCAACGAACCAAAAGAAACAAACGGCTTTATGTTGAATCATGAAAGTAAACTGGAGGAATCGTTGTTAAAAGCTGTTCAAGAGGAAAACATTGAAGTTGTCGAAGTTCTTATCGATCATTATCTACAGTTGTTTAATTTGGAAGATTTATACGAGAATTCATCTTCTGCTACTCAAGCGACTCCGCAGTCCTCGCGCAAGACACCGGTGAATTTCCTTCCGCTGGTTGTTGCTGCGCACCTAGGTAACTATGACGTTCTGAAAATGTTTATTTCCAAAGGGTTCAAGTTGGAGAGGCCTCACGATGTTCTCTGTAAATGCGAACAATGCCAGGAAGATTATTTCAGACAATCCCAAAAAAGACTTGATATCTACAGAGCAATGGCAAATCCAATGTGGATCTCCTTAACAGGAAGCGATCCGTTCCTAACCGCTTTTAAACTGAGCAAGGATTTAAAATCCTCTGCTAAACAAGAGGACGAATTTGAAAAAGATTACCTTGCTCTATCAGTTCAAACCAGTCAGTTTGCGCTTGGGCTTTTAGACGAATGTAAGAGCTCCAAGGAGCAGACCACAGTTTTGAATTTCCCTGGGAGTGATGCATCGGAGGACGAATTTTGGGAAGAAACCTTGGGTCTAGTTCACAGCGCAATAGCCTACGGACAGAAAGAGGTAGGAGATATTGGGTAATAAAATTAGCTCTCACCGAGTCTGACCGAACAGGTATTTTGGCAAAAACAGCAGAAGTTTAGTTTTCCTTTAAGCGAATTTTATTGTTTACAAAATGTGTTTTATCTTTGCTTTATTTAATCAACTTCTCGCAGGTATCTCAGTTTACCGGCAAATGTCCTCAACATCGGCTTAGATATGGGTCAGGGTTTTATTGAGTTTCTTTATTTCGATTTCTCTAATATTAACTTCAGTGTTCTGGTTGACAGAAGGGTTAAATATGTAAGGTACTGATAGCCGAAGATATTTCCCCTTGTGAATTTGCATATAACAATTACCCATCGTTTCGTACTTAGCGGGTATCACACAAACCTTGACATGTATGCTTTGAGTCACAAAATTCATCTGTAAACTTGTTAGAAACGGCTTTTACTTCTAACAAAACAGAGCAAGATTAAGTGATATTCGATTATGCAAGTTGTGTTAATCGAAAAAAAAAATCATATCGTTGAAAATTGTATGAAATTCAGAAACATACCACTTTTCAGGGATTTTTTGCTCGTTCTTTTCTAGTTCAGTGTTAATTGTTTCACTAAGAAAATTGTCGTAAAAAATCAGTCACGGAAAATTTTATCGGGAATTCATTGCAACAATTTGTTGTCAGAAAAATTCGTTTACATTTGGCAGAATAGTAGTGAAAGGAACATTTCTTGAAGAATGAGGCGCAAATCTTGTCTCGGTGAAAGCGAATAAGCTACACAGAGAAATTAAAAGTGTTTGTGTAGAACAGTCAAGTGTTAATACAAATTAGTATTAGCAAGTGGTGTGCGGCATATGCCGAACAAAATTCAACTATAGACAATCGATAAGTGGAAAACCAAGAAAAGGGTTGCGTTGCAACGTTAGCGGAAATTCATAGTTTGCAGTGGAGATTTACGAGAAAAAGGATATCGTGTAAAAATTAATATTCAACCGACAAAAATATCCCGCGCGCGAGGCTCTGTTAAAGATGGCGGGCGAAGCGGCCTATCTTCAGTACATGAATTGAAGAGCAGGTGACGCTATTGTGTGCATGCAGCAAATTGTAATTTCGTCTTGTCTGTATGAACGCAATAAACATTATTCTTTTCAAAAGAAATTGAGTCTTGACTCTCGCATGGTTTGCAAATAGTTTTTAGTAAACCAATGTTGCTAATTATGGTCGAAAATGTTAACACTGGGAATGACAAATCAGTTTGTCGCTCGGGAAACCGAAAGGAGCTCTAACGCAATAGGCGATAATCGAGAGACGGGTAAACTGAAATGATAAAAATGCATTAATATTTATTTTGTATTTTCTCAGCATTTTCAATATTTGTTTTATAATTGAAAACTTGAAAAAAACGACAAGATCCTACTAAAGATTTCCACCACAAAATCCTTTAAACAGCCATTATTTCTGACGACTTTTGCTCCTAGAAAAAGACAGTCTTCTTCTGTTATTGAAAATGTTAAGCAGGTATTTAGATAAATTATTGTTGTCTTGAATTAAAGAAGAGCTACATAGGCTTAACCCTTGCAATTGTATTACAGGAATGCAAAAAACATTGAGCGAGTTTTATTGCATGTAGGTTTGTCTGTTGACTGCTACTCTTCAAATGATGGACATACAGCGGAAAATCTGCCAACGTGATATTGTTCATGCAGTTTTTATTCATCCTCGCTGGTCTTCATTATCATAGAAACAGAATCCTGCAGAGCCGCTAAAAAATCCCCAAAAATAAATATAACATGTTCGAATTTTTTTTTCGCGATTTCTTACAGAATATCTTTTACCAAATCGAAGCCTTCACCATTAAGAAAAGTTTTGCTTACAGTAAAGGAAATTGTCCTTATTATTCACTTTCGGGAATTTTATTTAACATCACTAAATGCTTGTGTAAATATGGCTTGAAAGACCGTCACTTTCATTTCACACGATTTTTTTCCACGATGTTAGCTATAATTTTCATTTAAACTAATGAACCGTAATGATCTTTAACCACGATATCCTTTTTTTGCATTACGTAAAAATATTACTCCTCTTTAATTATTAGAAGCAATACGGATAAGCTTTTATTCAGTCAAGACATCTGCTCTTTTCCTAAACGTTAAATTATGGTAATTGATCTATGAGAAATATACATGTTTTAACTCAGGTTGATGTCTTCGACCAAATCGATTGAATTCGAGTTAAGTAAGTAAAAAAAAAAATTGTCAGTTGAAGCAAACCATTCGGTGGTTAGGTTAAACGGCTTTCAATACCGTGCCGGTAATGGTTGTCCAAAGATTATTAAACAAATTATTGCCAGGCCACGGCTGTTATAACCCTCGGGTTTCAATCATTTTAGTTGTTAAATGAATTTTTACAGCGGTAGTTGAGCCAAAATAGTTTTTTTTTAGGAGTTTTTTTGGGATTTCACAAGAATATATAAATACGTCATGTCATATGCTATTGCTAGCTTTTCATAACAGCATTATTTTTTTTTTTTTAAGTTTTAATCTTGTCGGTAAACCTACTTTTATCATTTCTTCCGGTCAGATTCTTCGCATGGGTCCGTAAAACCTTGTCGATTATAGAATGAATTCACCATCCTATAGAGAACGCTTTTAAAATTCTAACTTCCTGGGGTTTTCTCAGTAGCACATCACCGCTTCCAATTTTTCTTGTAAAAAAATCAGCTTGATAAACATCTGTTTAGCGCCCAGTTTGATAAAACTGACAGCAATACTCGGTGATTTCAATGCATCTTCTTTTTCATTTATTATTTATTTATATATTTATTTATTCTTTATCGACAACGGGTGCCTTAATATACGACGTTGCCAAAAAGGGTAACGAAAAATAACAAATAATAAGAATATTTATTTTTGTGCAGCAGCACTTAAGTTGCCTGGTAATAAGCAATAATTTAAGTTTTAACCGGAAAATGTCCCTCATGTCTCATCATTTGCCACACTTGGCGTCATGACGCCTTTCTTTATAGGAATTATTTTCTTTACTAACCATTTGCAAAGATCATTTATATAAAAACCTTTTTCTGGTTTACGAACTTCAACTCTTGTAAAAAAATACTGTGCGGAGTAAAAGAGGGTTGCGAAAAGTAATTACTGACTGAATTAACTTGATCCAAACTTTACTACGGGACATAATCATTTTTTAACTTACGATATCTAATTTTTTTATAATGTATTTGTTTCAGTTTGTCGCTCATCCATTCTGTCAACATCTTGTCATGAGCTCTGTGTTCAGCGGTGTTCCATTCTGGCGCACGCGTGGGATTGCGTTCCGCATACTATACGTCCTAACTCAAGTGCTGATCTATCCAGTTATGGCTTTCCTCTACTTCTTCTTTCCGTTCTTAGAACTAAGCCATAAAATAAAAAGACCATTCGTAAAGTTCATCAATCACACGGCTTCTTTTGTGATTTTTCTGTCTCTACTCGCAGCCTCCTCGCACGAGAAATTCAACATTCGTTTTGGCAAAGTACCATCCGCACTGGAGTGGATAATTCTAATGTGGATTCTCGGAATAGCTTGGGGAGAGTGCAAACAGGTCTGGCACGATGGGGTATTGAGATACTTGTCCAGTGGATGGAACTGGATGGATATCGGAATGATTGTTCTAATTCTCGGTGCGTATATTGTGTGGTTTGGACGAGCCATCGTAGACCGATTCACGCTCTTAGACCGCACAGCAGACCAACTGCTTCTAAGTGCAGCAGATGGTTTGTATGCCATAGGCGTGATTGCCAGTTTTTTTCGGTTGGTCTACCTGTGTCAAATCAGCCGGTACTTAGGACTTCTCCAGCTGAGCTTGAGTCGTATGGTGCGTGTCATATTTCAATTCGCGTTTATCAGCGTGGTGATGTTGATATCGTTTTCGGTGGGTATGACCATGCTATATTCCTCGTCCTTTGAAGCGTATGGATATGAAAGACCGCAAAGAAACACGACAGATGTCGTAGAGAGTCTTATCAGCAAGGGGTATCACAGGTGAGACATTTTGATTTACAGGACCCTGTTGTTGAAAGACAGTCAAGACTATAATCCACGATTTCAAGGCTATAACAACCTAACTTAGGATATGACATGTTAAACCACCCCCTCTGCGTTCGTCATTTTTTTTTCAGGTACGATGCGCTACCTATTCTTTGGTGCTTAAACTGAAAGAAATATAAACACAAGGCCCAAGGGCGGGGGGGGGGGGGGGAGGGGGAGCAAAACTACAGTTGGTTCTTTCTTTTAGGATGCTGCTACGATCACGCGCAACTGCTGAGTGATATCCGGAACGATTCACAGTCTATCGTTTGAATTGTACAATTGTCCCATCATTAATTTTATATATTGTGTGTGTTACAGTCTGATTACAACCATGGTGACGCTTATGTGGGCAAGTTTAGACATGGTCACACTTGATAGTCTCCAGGTTTTCAAAGATCAAAGCCTGATTCAGATCTGGACGGCATTTTTGTTTACTCTCTACCATGCAGCTTCACTCATAGTTCTTCTCAACATGTTGATCGCAATGATGAGCAACTCATACCAACGAGTAGAGGTACGTAAGAACGATCTGATAATTAGGTACAGGAGCAAGTAAGATGAGGCCAAATGGTATACCGTAAATTGCTAGTTATAAGCTTCCCCATACCCCTGCTTACAAGCCCGTCCGGTAGCTGTAGCTCATTTTGGAACGATTTTTTTTTATTCCACTGAAAAGGACTCCCTACCCCAGCTCGGATATAAGCCTCTCCGTTTCTAAGCCCATCCAAAACTCATAACGAAGTTGCATAGGCCCAGGGGAGTATATGCGTCGTTTACGGTAGCCAGAAACATCCCATATATTATATTACGTAACAAAAGTGGCAGGGCGGAGGACTTTAAAGTGGTGCCTCTAGTTTTCTAATACACAAGAAAGGTACGTTTCAATATGGGGGATTAACTACAGGAACAGGAACGATTTCATTTTTAGTTTTCCCTCGCTAATGCCTGTGTCGTTGTGTCAATCAAAACGTAAAGGCCTTTAGCCTGTGTAGGACCACCTTGTGCTTTTTCAGACACGAAAGACCGTGTTTACCACATTTCCAAACACCGAGGAGAGAGTTGAGAATACGAAACGTAGCGGAGTATTCCTGAAGAACCTCGAGGTGTTTGGAAATGTTGAAACACTGACTTGACTGTTTGATATATCTTCTCAATCGAAACTTAAACTGAGGAGAAAAAAGAGAAATAAAATCGTACAAATCTATGCCGCGGTAATGTTTTCCTTTGTTTAAATTTGTTGAATTATTACATGAGTTTTAATGATGCTTTTGCTTAACGGACATGCGCAAATTATAAGACCCTTATGGCCACGCTTCGGGTAAGCCTGGCCTTATATGTAAAACGCAACTTGTTTCATGGCTAACTAATTTTGCGTCTATGCTATACGACTCGGTCCACAAGAGATATTTATTTTCTGTCTGTTTTTTTTTTCCTCAGGACAACATTGAAACAGAGTATAAATTTGCTCGAGCCCAGCTGTGGGCGGATTACATTGGTGATGGTGTTGCTACTCTCCCTCCCCCGCTGAATCTCATTCCGTCTCCAAAGAGCGTGGTGCGTTGGGCCTGTAAACTAACCAACCGGTGTTTTGGAGTTCCTAAAAAGTTGCCTTGCTGCACTAATGTAAGTAGATGCTCATCAAAACTCGACAGGAAAAATAAATGCCAACTGTTTATATATATATATATATTATTAATCTGTTGATAGTTAACAGTGATAGCAAGGATACCAATGAGGATGTTGACGTCAACACCCCGGGGTGGACTCTCATATAAAATCCTAGGGGGGGGGGGCTTGTCGGAAATTTTGAAAAGTACCCCTAAGGGGTACCAAGTTATTGTTTTGAGGGCGTGGCTTTAATTTTTTTTCACCTCGGAAAGGTTCCTATTCTAAAACAACACTTTATCTCTTGTCGTACAAATGTACCTTTTTGCGGCTCAATTCCTTTTAAGGTACTGCAAAAGCTCCTTTTTTGAGGAGGCGCCACGCACCTCTCATAACAACTCACAGGATTGGCTGAGAAGACAATTAACAGTCAACCAAAACAATGGACCCTGGCTCTGAAACAATGGAGCTGCATGGCAATAAGAACGAATAGAGAAAGAGGTTACTAAGAGGGGCATGGCGTCTGTTTTTGAGGCTGAATACCCTTAAAGGTGCCAAAACCTCTTTTTAACCCCTTAAGTTACCCCATCTCTTTTTATATAGTAGTCCCCCCCGGGATTTTGGTAACTTATCTAATGACAATAAGGATGTTGATAAGGTTTGATTCATTTTTATATTAGATGTAGAAATAATCGGCCATTTAAAAGTAAGTATGATTTGTTGAAGTCGAAGTATGAGATCGTTTTCAAGTACAATTTCAGGTCAGTTACGCCAGTGAGAAAGTTGAATTTTAGATTTACCATTTTGTCATCGAATTGGCTGATTTGCTTGTTATACGTTTGTCTGTCAAGGGCGTCGAGATCAGTGAGGTGGAGCCACTCGATCTGTTGGAAATTACATTAATAGCCATTTTCAAACTGTTTGATACTTAATAGACTTTGCCGCCAAAACGGGAAGCAGTCAAGGAATTATTCACAATTGCTTTTTCCTTCATACAGGGGCAATTTCGTGTTTATCATCACGGTAACATGGACGTGGAACAAAAGAAACAAAGCTACCAGGTAGTTAACAAGGGAGTTAAGAATCTCAAACAGACAAGTGATGAGAATGTAGAAATTCATCTTCTAGACCGATCATGCCTGAAAATGAAATACCATAATTTC
>OMLO01003398.1_pt1:0-5000 | contig 13131 bp, 7 predicted proteins | sample 1674811 | NCBI WGS metagenome assembly OMLO01 (sample SAMN06265003, study PRJEB25207) | coral metagenome | isolation source: Coral host | place: Mexico:La Bocana,Puerto Morelos, Mexico | collected 2008-11-13
TGATATAACGTGGGCCATTTTCTTTAAAACACTTAAAAAATATTATCAGAGATTGTTCGATACGTCTGTGTTCTAGCATTCTCATGCCCAGCAGTTTGAGTAATGACTCATAATTAAAAGTTTTCCCTGTGTTCATTACTGTTCGTAGACCGTAGAAGTTAGCGTCTTCCATTTTTTTGTTGAGCGTGTTACCTATACCTATCAGTAAAGAATTACAATACTCAAAATGCGGTATTATAAAGCTCCTATACAAAAGGATATATGAAATCTGAGTATCCATCGTGTTTCTGTGCTTACAGTGTTGCTTAAACAGACTACTTAAACTCATTGTAGTGGTTTCGCTCAAGTTAGAAATTAAAATCTCGCTCCCGAGTTGTTACACGTGCAGTCGGAAACACCAGGCCGATATAGGTTTAGGATTCTTTCTTTAATTGTTCCTGCATACTCTTATTCTTGTGGCCTCAGAGCACTTATCGAAGCGATGCAGTCAACAACGTTCGCGGGTCTTGATTTCCTAGAGAATTTCACTCTAACTTGTCTTCTAGTTTTCAGTAGATCTTGATCTCAAGGGGTCTTAGGTAAAGTCTGCATACGAGCCAAGTGGCCCATCAGGCCAGAGCTTATCCCGGTTTCCATAGCATGAAGCGACCAGGAATATTTGTACTCCCCCCTGGATGGGATGCTAGTCCATCGCAAGGTTACCCCCAGCATTAAATTCGCTGGTACCCATTTATACACCTGGGTGGAGAGAGGCACTGTGAGAGTGAAGTGTCTTGCCTATGAACACAATGCAATGTCCCCGGCTAGGTCTCGAACCCGGACCGCTCGATCCGGAGTCGAGCGCACTAACCATGAGGCCACCGCACCTCACCAAGGGGTCTTAGGTAGAACTGAAATGTGAGCTATAATCTATACCTATCTATAACGCGGTAATTACGGCGGTTATGTAGATCAAAACACGAAATATTTCGCGACATATTCCGATTCTAACGGAAGCGGTTACACTCTTGTTTCCGCAACGTTTCCATCCATGGAAATGAGTCAAAGAGAAAGTTTCCGAACACGGAAACGCTGCGGTTTTAGTCGTAATTCTGAATTTCCGCAAGCATAAATTTCATTTTCCGCAACGTTTCCATTTGCGGAATTATAAAGATCAATAAGTTTTCTCTGCTTGGAAATCTGATGGGTTCTACGCATACATCACTCAAACATATCGATTTTGAAGGGTCATAACTATAGACTCCAGCCAAGAGATGATTTTAATGTGAATATTTATTCCTCATTTCCTTTCATATGAGTAAACTGCACTCATCTGATTTCGTTGAAGATGATGACCAAAAATGATGTGATTGACGAAATGATGAACGATGGTTCGACTAAAAGGAAAATTTATGACTACAATTATAATAGATCTACGGAAATTGACAAACAAAATGAAAACAAAGAAAGGACTAACGACTTACAGATATTTCCTTCTATTTAAGTTGAATGGGTTGAGCAAAACACGCGATGATTTGAAACAACTAGCCGCGACAAAGGCCAACACTGAATATACTTAGGATTGAAAGACGAGAACTTAAAAGTGTAATCAAATGAGTACATTAAGATTAAGAGTTAAAATTTGAATCAAAAGTAACGCACATATGTGAGAGGTCACGCACGTTTGAATCTTACAATAACTTTTTCTAGTTTGGTTATAATACTGAACAAAGGAAATTAAACAATGATTCCATAAAAGAGAACTTTAATGGTTTTTGTTTTTCATCATACAAAAAGCTATCTGTGTTCAACTTATCCCCTAACTGAGCTTTATAGGTTTCCATCTGATGAAACCACTTAACTAGCGTCGACTATTAGTTCAGTCTTTAGGCTTCAGCCTCTTGCCTCCAGCCCATGACAGGCATCCATTTAGCAGTGGCCTTGACGATAAGTGTTGGCCAATATTTCTTGTTATCTTAGCGGCGGTCCGCTTTTGACGCTTGCTCATGCAAGCTTGATGCGTTCCATCCAACACACTTTTAATTGTTTCGGAGCTTGCTACGCTCCCATTTCAACGGCCTGACGTGTCGTGGAGAGGGCCATTTCCAGGTGTTGTGTTCTCTTCCTCGCTGTCTTCAGAAGAGATATATTTCAAGGCATTTTCCCTTGACAGCAACTCGTTAATTCTATCTTTGTCTTGTTGGGACAAGTCTGATGTCTTGATCGCCCCTTGCCTGTATATCAGTTTCTGGAGAAGAGAAATGAAAAAAAACTTGTCCATTATAAGTCACAGAAACAATTAAGACATTGTAACCCTGTTTTCTTTACAAGAGGACGTTTCTACAGAAGCAACAAAAAGCTCTGAAATCCCACAACTTGTCTGAGCAAAAGAGAATGATTCTAGAATTCTCAATTCTCAGAATTTTACACCAGTGTTGTTCTACCTTCATCTGTCGCAATTTCATTGCCTATACAAGTCTATAAGGCGTAGGGGTTTATCTACCAACCTTCATTGCCATCCAAATAATGGCACCCACAGGGAGCAGATAACAAAACGAATATGAAACAGTTAAACAAAAACTTGGATTAAAATGTTTTTTTCTAGGACCATAATTTTTTGGGTTGTTTTATTTTGTTTGTTTTGTTACTTTCTTTTAATTTCTTTCCGGCATTTTTTTTTTTTTGAAAGAGCGCTCAGTACCATTTAAATAGAGACCGATTGGTTTTTCGTGTTTGTAACAGTGGCAAATTAAACTGCAAGGTATCTAAGCCCAACACTGGCAAATGTTTGACCATTGGGCATACATGAGCATACGCTAGATATGCCAGATTCCCGCGCTATACGATTTCAATTGCCACGCATATTTTGCGAGGAAAAAAAAATTATATCAGTCTGTGGATATTTCGCTCATGAAATTCAGTGTCTTTCCAGTATCCCTTGTTTTATTTTATTTTTTGCCGGGATAATATAGAATTTTTTTTTCCTTTGATTCTTTTTTTGTCTCCCAAAAATTAATACCCGTCTTCTGGGTACTTTGGACGACAATTTCAAGTTCTAATTACCCCTATCAGTTCCCTACAGCTAAGAGATTGCTAACGGATGAGTCGGTAACCTTACTTAATTTTCACTGAATACTCATGTACCCGTTTCATCCTCCGGCTACGTCTAGCATTTATGCGATGTTGCTCAAATTTCCCATTCTTCCTTCTCACATCATCATCCCTTGAAGTTCTCCAGTATTGTGCAATTCCAGCTGTGAAAAAAGGAAGGTTTAAACTAGATCAATGTCTAAACACGTGAGACAGTTTTAGGTGCTATATTGGAGCCTTTAGGTGACTGATAATGGTTTATTGTCCCTGCAACCACCAAGACATTTCCAAGAGCCGTTTCTGTATTGTATATTGAGAAGGCTAGATTTTCAAGAGCTTTTAAATTTTTACTCTGGAACGAGAGGACAGGCTGGGGCGTAGTCACAGCGCAAGGCCAATTTGGCTAGTACGACACTATGCAAACCGACTGATCTAACATGAAAACTCTGTTTAATTACTAAAGAAACTTAATTGTATGGTTGTTCCACAAGCAGACAAAATGAAGCGCATCCTGTGTTCTTATTGGCTACCCAAGATGGTAATATCAGGGCTGTAAATAATGGCCAGTCAACAGGCAATGTCTGGTCAGAATTGGGCATTGACCGGACAAATCTTTGGATGGCTGGACATGTTGTCCGGTCACTTACCGACTTGTTAAGATGTCAACTATGATTTTTTCAATTTGACCAGCCAAAACCAGATCGTGTCTGAGCAAAAACATGTTTGACCAGACAACGTGACTGGCGGCTCCCCATTAGTTATTTGCAGCCCTGTAATATGGGCCCATCTTGTTCACTTTGGTCACACAAATTCTTTGATGTAATCTCTTGGCCACATGATAGATCTTTTATTGACGCAGTTCTGTTAAGATGGCTGCATATGGCCTCATTTTGTTTTCCTTTTTTATGGACCTCGACTTAATTCGCCCAGGTTGATAAATATATCGAAAAGAGCTTAAGCAATAATAGCCATCTTGATCTTTCACTCAATGACCCAGAGATAACGGTCATCCCAGAGGAGGTGTTTTCTCTATTTGAATAAATGATTAATACCTTTTATTTCTGCTTTGGTCCATTTCTTCTTCCCAAACAGTCCACGTACCTCCTTTAGCAATGTTTTTTGGATTTCTTTGTTATTTCCAGCATCATAACTCAAAGAAAAGATCATCACAAGAAAGAAACAAAATATGCTTTATAGTAGAAAAGGTTTTGATTATTAGTGAATAACAATAATGTAAAGGTTTATCGTTTTTATAACAACGAAATCAAGTATGACATGAATCATGCCGTTCGACTGCATCATTCCCTTTATGATAAGAAAATATAAAACTCAGGAAAAGTTGCGAAAAACTACCGAAAAAACAAATGTCGAAATAAGTTTACAAGACAAAATAGTGATACAAGTGCTGTTTGCCCATTCAAAGACGGATAGCCTGGCCCGGCCTGTAGCAGTATTAAGTCTTGCATGTACACTGGCAAATTCCTTTTACAATAAGAAAATATAAAAAGAAAACAAATTGCGAAAATCTACTGAAAAACAAAACAGCTGCGTGTGACTTAAAGGTGGTTATATTAAAGGCTTTCTCTACATGAAGTTAAAAAATAAAAGTAGAAAAAATCTATAAAATAGTCCCATGGAATGAATGTTGGAAAAAACGCACATATCTTAGATATGATTCCTCTCTCTACTTAAATATTTGCCGAAAGTAAGCAATCCAAAATCGCCATGAATGACTGAAAGTCCTAGAAAGGCCATAACCTGTGATAGGCTTTGTTTTCAAGATGAGCTGGGGTGACCACCAAATTCCTGAACCATTTTTACATTATCTGATCATTGTCTAACTGCAGTAAAAGTTTATAAGAGATCAAGGGAAGGTTGTGAGCACGAACGTCCTTAAGCGGGCAATTTGAAGCGATAAGGAATTGAAGTAG
>OMLO01003398.1_pt1:10000-13131 | contig 13131 bp, 7 predicted proteins | sample 1674811 | NCBI WGS metagenome assembly OMLO01 (sample SAMN06265003, study PRJEB25207) | coral metagenome | isolation source: Coral host | place: Mexico:La Bocana,Puerto Morelos, Mexico | collected 2008-11-13
TGAAAAATGCCTTGTATGGCTATCTATGAATATGTGGGAAATTCGTCCAAGAACACAAACAACAAATTTCCATTTCACGGAATTCAAGAGCTGGGAGGAGATGACTTTTGATCGAGACCTCTATATGCCGATCAACAACCTGACCGTCATGCATGACACTCGTCAATTTGCATTGCGTGACCCGTTCCTCATCCATGAGGACATTCCAACTTTAAGGGAAGTGCCCATCGACTATTTCACTACCATTTTAGAAGAGGAAGATGGCCCAAAAGACCAGGGTAAAAAGAAATCTTGATGGTCGACTTTTCTTGCAAGAATAAAGGGTGAAAGTTTCTAAAGAAACTGTGGTGCTGCGTCGGGGGGGTAACAAGGTAATTTGGTTATATCAACTAAGTTGAAAATGTAAATTGGCCACCGTAACGTGTTTAGAGCGAATGACGAAGGGCTAACGCTTGAAACGTCAGCTTTATAACACGTTACGGTGGCCAATTTACATTTTCAACTTAGTTGATATAACCAAATTTTCTTGCAAAAGTCAAGTGTAGGAAGAATTAACGGATCAAGTCTATTTTGTACACCCCTTGATCGATATATCGGTCGACATATCGACCAATAGTCGACCCTGATGTATCGGCCTGATGTATCGGCCTGATGTATCGGCCGGTACTGATCTATCGGAACTGTAGAATCGCTTAGCAGTGTCTTTCTCGGATCAGTTATCTTTCCATTATCGGGGTGCAAACAAGATGGTCGAGACGTGGCATTCAAAACTTCTATAGGACCCTAAAGCACTAGGTCATAATGGCTTCCCGCGCCTTTTGCACATAATACTTTTGTTGGGTAGGGGAAATGTCTTCCCATAAGGATTTAAGGTAGAAAGTATAGGACTAAATCGTACACCACTCAGGTTTCCTATAGCATCACTGAGTGTCTGTCGTCTCTCATTTTGCAGTTCTTTTTCGTCACACCAAAACCTCACTTCTCCCTTAGGTTCAGTACCCTCCGAGGCTAGTTATGAGTGTGATGATATCAAATATTCCTGCACCTCCATCTTCTCCAGGGAACTGGACACCTTCAGTCATTGCATCGTTAGATGTAGTTGCTTCTGGCTCCTCGTTTTGCATTAATGCAGAATGCACACCAGGGTGTTATAAAAAAAAATCCCCCCTCAAAAAAAAAATTCGATTGGTATTTGTTTAATTCCTGTAGTTTAGTCCTGCTCTCTTCCTTACCCCTCACTTCCTAACCGACACATTAAGAACTGCTTCGTTCTTCTAGTCCCGTCGTGCCGAAGGAGAGCTGCTTACTGTTGTAAGTAATAGGGGTTGATGTTTTCGGCTGAGACACACCCATGCGCATACCCCGCACACACTGACACCCATCGACACTCATTACAATCAAAAGAAGAACAGAAGAACAGCCTTTGCACTACAAATTAGGAATACCGCAGACCTGTATGACTCTTCTGGAACACGCATAATAAAAACTCCACGAGAGCTTCTCTAAAGACGGCTGAATCACCAAATGAATCCACGTCCTCAACGGGATCAAACGGTGAGTGCCAGTGGATACAGATGATATATTTTTTTATGGCTATGATTCAGTGTTGAATACTTGTTAAGTTTTCAAAGCTGGTGTTGTAGTTGGTGCCTCCAGTCAGGATAGTGTCACTGCAGTGGATTTCATTGAACTAACTACAAGTGTGCATGATGATGCTGTTAATCCAGTAGTGGTGGAATATGGCAGTGAAGAAAACTGTGAGTAAATCATTTCTTTAGGATTTTGAATTGTTAATATTTATGAAAAATTTTAGACTATGGGCTGAACTCCAGGCCAGCGGATAAACTTGTAGTTTAGCCATGTACACAAACACAAGCTTAACATAAAACAATTTCATCTTAATTTTTCTTCTTTTTTAGGAACTTTTCTTGTTAAGATCCTGTCACAGCCTTTGTCATGAGTCCCACAGACTGTATGACAACACTCTACCGTATAATAATTAGTGATTATTGTTAATTAATTGCTATTGAATGATGACTACTCTGCAGTTATATACCATGTCCTTAGCACAGGTTAAAATTTACATGACATCAATAAATACATTTGTCTGTCTGCTCTAGATTCCATGTTACAAGAGGCATTTGCTGACGTTGAAAAGCTAATTGAAGCTAATATGGCGGCTACGTGAATGACCTGGCAAACAAGGCAGACACGCCTTGAAACAAACTGGGAAGGCTTCAGAGCAAACCTTGCATATTATGCTATTTGCCAAGAAGCCTTGACCTTTCCACAACACAACTCAAAGTGTTCTGTGGAATTAGACCAGTCTGTTGTTCGTTGTCTGGATTGTGGACCAGGTGTCTTGTTCTGTTCGGAGTGTGACATGCAAGTCCATGTTCAGAATCCAATCCATGACAGAGAAGCATGGAATGGGAATTTTTTCAGCCCCATTTTGCCAACTGAAGGTGTTGACTCCCAGGGAAAACTAATATCTGTTGGTAAGTAATGCTGCAACATTAATTTTATCTTTTCAGTCACAATGCTATTTTTTAATGCAGTCCAAATATTATTGTTTGGCATTTATAAAACAGAAATAAGAAAGGCAATGCACATTCAGCTTTAAATCTCATAATATGTAAAAGTAGTGTAATTATGTAGTTATATATAACATACATACACCATATTTACTCAAATAAGCATAGCAACACTTGTTAGATGTTTTGCACCTCAAGTGTGGCACTTATTTGAAGGCATTGCTTATTTCAGGGTGGCATTTATTTAGCAATTGGACGAGACAAAGAAATCATTTTCCTTAATGTAACTGTATATCTCCACCAAAATTTTACATAAACTACTGGAAGTGTCTTTTGATTGTCATTGTTTGTCTCTTCAGACACTTTTAAATTGCTTTACCAATGGCGTCCTCACTCTAACTATGATCTCACAGTCTGAAGAAATAACCTGCTCGGTGTGCAAAATTAACTTTAATGACAACGATGAAGGAATAAATCTACAATAGAACAGGAACATAAAGATCACAATACAATACAAATAGATAAAGCTAATGAAGCGAGGGCACTTACAGGAAGTCCATAAGGCAAGGAATAACTAGCTTAGTCCTTGAAATCGCT
>OMLO01003399.1_pt1 | contig 13130 bp, 3 predicted proteins | sample 1674811 | NCBI WGS metagenome assembly OMLO01 (sample SAMN06265003, study PRJEB25207) | coral metagenome | isolation source: Coral host | place: Mexico:La Bocana,Puerto Morelos, Mexico | collected 2008-11-13
TAAACTATATAGGGAAATATAGGAGGACTGAGAAAATATAGGAAATATAGGAAATATAGGGACACTTGAAGCCCTGAGAATGTTAAGAAACTGTGGAAGGTAACATATTTCCTTACACCATTTTCATGTTACTTCATTTTTAAGTGAAAGCTTAAATTCTTCTTTCAGCAGCAGCTATACGATTCAATCCTTTCGCTAGACTCAATACAATGACACTGAGGAAGTCACAAATTTGTAGAAGATATACATTTAAAAGAACAAATTAAATAACTAAAAAATTTACTTCAATCTTAGGGATTTGGTGATCTGTATGCAGCACTAGAAGCTGAACCCAGTGATCAGGCATACAAACCTCCAGGGGTGTTTCAAGAACAGGTCAGAAACTGGGTGAAATTTTTCAGAGTTGTTCACTTTGATGAGGATGTAAGTCCATATATACATGGTAAGTTCATTACTTTGTTGAATGCAATTACTTACAAGAGAAGGAAAAAATGCATGCAGCAGCACTAAGATGAGTCTATCAAATTTATGAGTTTAAGTTGGAATTTCAAGTTCGAGTTAGAATTAGAATTTCATTTTCAAGTTAGAATTTTGAGTTTGAGTTAAAATGTCAAGTTAAAAAGAATGGAAGCAAACCTGAGTGGACTTAACTGCAAGGAAGCTCAAACACGATATTTTAACTTGAACTTGAAATTTTAACCCGAACTCATAACTCAAATGCTAACTCAAACTTGTGAAATGGACAGACCCCAGCTTAACATACTGACCTCATTAAATAAAAGATTTATTGATCGACTGACCAACTGGCAGATTTGACGGATTCTCTAAAATATTCCTTATATTAATTTTTACAGCTCTTGTATATCACGTGCCCCAGTTTCTGGAGAGTTTTGGCTCCATTTCCAAGTTCAACTGCCAGCCGGTTGAGAAAAAAAACCATGAACAGTCCCGGATGTTCCACCATGGGACACAGAAAGCTGGTGGTCAGTCCAGTCAAGTACACAGTCCAGGTGATGGAGAGGGATAATAGGAAGCTCTTTGCTCGAGTCAAAATCTACTGTGGATCAAGAGGGATTACTCTAAGAACAGTAGCGAAGACCGTGGCAGCCTTGCCACCTACAATGATAACCAGGAAGAAGGATAGAGGTAATTTTGCTAGTTGATGAGCCTTTTCAAGCAATATGTATCTTTAATATTACTTGAATAAGCCAATCACATTGTTCCACTGACAATAATTATTAAACTTAATTAAACTATATCTGTATAGTGAACTGTGTAGTGTCCCGAATAATCCATGTGTGATTCACCCTTGCACATATTACATGGGTACTAAAACAACATACAACAATTTTACTTCTGAACGAAAAAACTATTCTTGGTGCTCTCCACCCTCTGCTTCTATCTATAAAATCTTTGCGAGTCATGTCATATTAATCATTGATGCTTTAAAATGTTACAATTTTTTCCAGAAAGTAAAACTATGCATTTATAGTTTAAAGGCCAAACTGAATTCCATTATTTTATTTTGTAGGTTTGGAAGTTATGACAAAGAGATGTGCAATCAGGAAGCAACAAGAGAGAGACTTACTATATTTACTGTAAATAGCAACCGTATGAAATGAAATTTTTTAACACTCAAGTCAGGACAAAAGCACTTATTAACAAGAAATCCAAGCTTATCATCGTAAATAGTTTCATCGTAAATCAAACACAAGTAGTAAAAAGATTACTGATATTTGTATATCAACAGCTGAGTGTATATTAAAAACTAAGTTTGACATACCAGACAGAACTCTCATTAGTGTGTTAGTTTCTTGCAATAAAACTATTGCAAAACCTTGTTTCTGATTTTATTTCTAATTAATATGAAACATTTCTAATTAATATGAAACATTTCAAAACATATTCAACAAATCCTAGTTCTTCTTGATCACTGAATCAAGAATATTCTCTCCTTTCCCATTCCATGACTTAAAAGGTAAGCTGAACCTCATCATGTGTAGAAAACAAGTGTAATAGCTTTCTTTGCTAATTGCTCATAGGTTTTTATTAATAGCAAACAGAAATTTGTAACTTCCAAATTAATAATAAGAAGAGGGTCCCCTATACTTTTTATGTGAAACGTGATTGGGACAATTTATTTTCTCGTGAAATGTGATTTAAGCATTTATTTATTTGTGATCTGTGATTCACATTTCGAACATCTTTTCATGTGCCTGTGAACGCAACTTTTGATTTAAACGTGACCTGTGAATCACCTTGCTTTGCGTGATTTAATTTTTGGTTATTTTAGTGTGTCACAGGGTCAGCAAATGCTTGTCTTTGTTTTCAACGCTGTGGGTGGGTTTTGAATGTCACTGAACAACTTGTGAGATGTGACATTACCAGACAGTAACAGACACTACATCACCTTTTGCTGTCAGAAGCCCATCAACACTTGATAAGATTAAATTATTAATCCGTTAAATCGTTTTTTATTTAAACGTAAAACGTGATCACCTTGATTTTTGCGTGAACGTGAATTTCGGTAATTTTTCATGATGCGTGAAAAGGCTCAATATTTTTGCGTGAATGAATTTTGGAAAGGGGTATAGGGGACCCTCTAAGAACAACCGGGATATTTTTGCAAAATTCAAGTGGAATACAATCGATTTATAACTGTTAAAACAGAAACAAACAATGCAGTAGCACAAAATAGGGAAATACTATTATCACTATTTTTAGTAGAAGACTTTCCTTTCAAACTTGTTCAACAGCCTTGAAATTTAGCCATTCGTCTCCGCCATTTTGCGATTCTGAAGGCGCACGCATACTTGCTATTGAATGACCGCTTGCCAAAGGTACTTAGATAGACTCATTTCCAGATTGCAGCGCCAACAGCTGTTGTTTCATTCAAACACGCGCCGGGCTACTGATTACTGATCTGTAACTATGGCAAAAGAGCAGCAATCGCGATCGGTAAGAGTAACTGTTTTGTTTTTTCATTACTGCTGTATTTTTGGTGTTACAGCCTGATTCGTATATTCCCGTTTTAAGGCTTCTCAAACTTTCGTTGTAGCTTAAACTCAACGATAGCGATGTCTTTGATTTCCTCGAAGAAATGGCGGCACATTTGGAAGGCCACCTTCAGATTTTGGATGCCGTAAGTAAATTCCTATCGATAACATTAAACTGAAAAAGAGGCATACGAGGCTGAACAAGTGACAGAATTACTGGAAGTTTAGTTTGGTATTGTATACCAAGTTGACAAATTTGCGGAACTTGTGAATTTAAACTTACGCATGCTACGGAGCAAACTTATAAATTGAACATTTTATTTACTTTTGCACTGATTTTCAGGCAAGGCCACCGGCTGATTATCTTGCTCGTTGGTAGGTAGTGCTTTTTCTCCTTAAAGCTGAAGTTTCAAGGAAAGGTTTAAGTTAGTATCAGCTGCCGTATGTTAATAATTATTGTGTAATGTCTGTCACCTTTGTAGGGATTGAATGGTTCTCCTGGCCGCACGTTTTATCAGCGAGCAGCCAACAATACGGGATTTGTTGGAAAATCAAGGTTAATTTTCAACTTATCTAATCGGAACAATTCAATCACATGCATTCAACGTCATAAGAATTAGCGGAATTTTCAAGCATGGCAGTGGCTTCAAAAGTCGAACGAAATTCAGTTCCGTAGAATTCAAATTATACTAAATACTGTTAAAGAACGTAAACCATGCGAGTGCTTTAAAATAATTTATGACTTAAGACCTATGGAGTATGAAGCTTGTGTTTTTCACGGTGTTCAGTGAAACAAAACCTTTTGCGGTGCTGTTGTTTCTTGTTTGACTTTAATACCTTCCTTATGCTTTTTTGAGATTTCACACCCTGTCAAGTTTGCACCACCCAGATTGCCCAGATAAGAACACACAGTAAAGATGAGCGATGTTATAAATCATGACCAGGGATCATATCTCTCGTGGGCGCACAGTAGAGAAGACGATCGAACGAAGATGATGTTGGGGGAGAAAAAAAGAAGATGAAGAAAAACTAATTGTAGATTTGTAATGAAATAAATAAAATGTAAAATACTTTCGGTCTTCATATTTTTTCCTCTCGTAGATCTTTCTATCTGTAACTGCATTCAGATAGTTTACTAGTCCTTTCTTCCATAAAATGGTAGAGTTGTTAATTAGGGCTTTTCGTGTTGTGCATCAGTCCAAATCACAATTTCAGTTTCGCGATAAACAACAAGGTCAACAAGAGTATAAGGGAACAACAGAGTTTGCAGCCATAAGGTCTATAATGTTGGTCATTGACTTTTGCTTTATTTGGTGGCTTCTAAAGGAGCCATTCTGTTGTAAACTTCATTTGGATAGGCTATTCATCGTCAGAACTCAAAATTATGTAAATTAATTGACCACATCCGCATGTGCTCTCTGGAAACGACACATTTAGTACTTGTATGGAAGTTTACTGACACATATCAACGATGTTACTGGCCTGAAAGCGTGAACACAGTGCAAAACTGAAAAAGTTGTTTTTAATGAAATGGCCGTAAGAATTCGTTAAAAACTGTGAAAATAGCTGGAGATATGAGAACTTCTTATTTTTCACACAGAATGGTCCAAAGGACTATTAACTGTTTGCCGTTATATCAAACACGCGGCACGCTTCGAAGGTGTGACTTTTTTTTCTGCCGCGCTTGATTGTAAAAGAACAGAAACGCTTATACTCGTGACTTGACCGCGAGAAAGCTTTGAAAGCTCTGAGAAAGCTTTAATTTAGCCCAATTCGTGTTAAGCAAAAAACGTTAGGAATTGTTTTAAGAATAAGAGACTACACTGTTTCTTTGTTTAGTCAAGCGTGCGGCAACAAACAAAGGTGTGATGTTTTTTTTCATTTGTTTATATAAGACATTACACCTTCCTTTCCTGCCGCGCGCTTGATTAAACGAAACAAACATAAAGGTGATTTCGTTCTCTCTCTGAAAACTTGTTTTGAGCCGATCATGTAAAAAAAAATTATTCGTAACTGGTTTAAAAGAACGACAGATTTAGAGGTAGAGATTTATCCACAATTACAGCGTGCTCGGCTAAAAGGGAAGCGGGAATCGTGAACAGTGATCAGTTACAATGTTTGCTAGAACAGCCGTGAGGGCAAACCTTTTTTTTTTTTCAACTGTTCTTCAGAAGGCTTTTGATTACACCAAACACTGTGTAAAGTATGGATATTAATTAAGCCAGACAAATTAAATCTAAAGTTAAGTAGGTGGTATAAATTCAAACAGCCGACCCATGCGCACTACAAACGGCAATCTTTCTCTGGGGTACCCCAGTGGTAATTTATCTTTTGAGTGCAAATCTACACTCCTCACTTCCCACAATGTGGCTAAATTGTCATGCCGATAACTTTCCGATAGGTCGCGAGGTTTTCATTAAGCTTCAGCAAAAGTCCCTCAGCGCTACCAATAACAATAATGTAGTGTAATACTTGATCCGTGATGTTGGGCTGGAACAATAGACCATTTCTAGATACGTACTACAGCTACTAAACATACTACAGCTACTACAGATACTACACATACTACATGCAGCTACTACAGATACTACACATACTACATGCAGCTACTACACATACTACAGCTACTACACATACTACGTACAGCTACTACAGATACTACAGCTACTACACATACTACAGCTACTACACATACTACAGCTACTACAGATACTACAGCTACTACAGATACTACAGCTACTACAGATACTACAGCTACTACAGATACTACAGCTACTACAGCTACTGCACATACTACAGCTACTACACATACTGCACATACTACAGCTACTACAGCTACTACAGCTACCACACATACTACAGATACTACAGCTACTACAGCTACTACAGATACTACAGCTACTACACATACTACACATACTACAGCTACTACAGATACTACAGATACTACAGCTACTACACATACTGCACATACTACAGCTATTACAGCTACTACAGCTACTACAGATACTACAGCTACTACACATACTACACATACTACAGCTACTACAGCTACTACAGCTACTACAGCTACTACAGCTACTACACATACTACACATACTACACATACTACACATACTACAGCTACTACAGCTACTACAGATACTACAGCTACTACACATACTACAGCTACTACAGCTACTACAGCTACTACAGCTACTACACATACTACAGCTACTACACATACAACACATACTACAGCCACTACAGCTACTACAGATACTACAGATACTACAGCTACTACAGATACTACAGCTACTACAGATACTACAGATACCGCAGCTACTACAGCTACTACACATACTACAGCTACTACAGCTACTACAGATACTACAGCTACTACACATACTACAGCCACTACAGATACTACAGTTACTACAGATACTACAGATACTACAGCTACTACACATACTACACATACTACAGCTACTACAGATACTACACATGCTACAGATACTACAGCTGCTACAGCTATTACAGATACTATAGCTACTATATCAGTGCTATCTCGGGACATAATAGTGAGGTCTTACACCAAGTACTAACCATCGACTGAACATTCGTCTGCCATGTTTGTTTGTGTTTTGCTTGAGCCCACGATTCTTTGCTGCCTTTCAGCAAAACCGGATCACATGGTCTTATGTCAACCAATAACATGACTGCATCAAACCAAGCGCGTCCGTTTCAAATCTGTCGCTTTCTTCGGAGATTCCAGCATGGATATTCATCAAGTTCGAAGAGCAATTGTTTTTTTTTTTTTATTTAAGAAAGATTGATGGGAATATAAAATAAAAGTAAAACCCACAATGTCTGGACGAAACTCAAGAAAGAGAAGCATCCTGGCACATCTCAGAGAAGGTAAGAGTACATTGAAAACCATATGGACGTGGGCAAGAAATTCGCATACATGCAATCCACATAAACTTTAGCTTGTATTTCTCAGACATTAGCGATCATTTTGTGTCATCAACAAACGAAAATTCCAGTGTTTATTCGATGGACTTACATGTACACTATACTAAACAGTAAAACCCGTTTGCGCACATGAGTGTACTTGACTAAGACAATACACAATACATGCAAGTTCTTTAAGCACGAAGTGCTACTTGTCACTCTTTGACAAAGAGAAAAGTTAAGTCTATATTGCACAAACAAAAACCTTAAAATGACAATCTAGTTTTGTCAAAAGTTATATAACCAACCAGTGAACTACATTTTTACTGCAACACAGTGTAAATATTCATGGAAAGCATTGAATAGTGCCATTTTTTCAGTATTGAATAAAAAATAAGAGCCCAATTTAAAAATACACAACAACTAAGAGGCTTTAGTATATTCTCAGCTCCGACTATTGCATTTCTAGCTCACTAATTGGCTTAAAAACTCCGACTATGAGCCATTAGTCGGAGTTTTACCTAATATGGAAAATAATACGTCAAGTTTAAAAATTTTCTGCATGAAGTTTTAACTTCAGCTCTCCATAATGGCTGATACTGGCAGGTTTCAGGAGCTGTCTCCCCCTAAACTTCAAGAGATATTAGACAATGCTGTTCCAGAAAAAACGAAGAAAGCCACAAAGTTCGGCATGAACATATTTAATGGTACGTATATGGGAGTTTTACTCAAAAATTAGCAACAATTGTTACGTTCACTGTCGATATTTTGATAATTTTATAAATTTTATATTCTCAACTCGTTATTTACAGAATGGCTGTCAAGTCCTGTTGCCACAAAATTTTTGAAACGAATCAAAGACATGTCCAAAGGGGAGCTAAATGAATGCCTTAAATGTTTCTACACCTCCGCAAGGAAGACGGTATTACAAAAACACATCCATGAAGTCCATTTGAGCCACCATAGATCGCTTTCTTCGCTCGGCACCAAACAACAAGCCTTTTTCTATCATCTCCGACGCTACGTTTACCGAAGCCAATAAAGTTTTGGATGCCTTTGTAAAGGATCTCAGAAAGACGGGTAAAATAGCTGGAGTTGTCCATAAGAAAGCAGTGTCAAAAGATCAAATCCAGAGGCTCTTTGAAAGCGGCGAACTTGGCCTGCCGACAGTCAAAATCCACCCAACTGCAGAGAATGGCATGGTTTTATTTCACCCTTTTCTTCGCACGACGAGGAAGAGAAAATCAGTGGCAGTTGAACCCTGGAATGCTCTCCCTAAGAACAACGCCACAAGGTGTCGAGTATTTTGAGTTTAACAGACAACAGCCTGGTTCACTGCGCAGCACAAAAAATCATCAAGGTGGCCTTGGAGACTCTGAGGACGAATCAGACGCGAAGATCTTTGCCTTTGCTGGTTCTCAGAGGTGCCCAGTGAAAACAATTACAAACTACCTAGATCACCTGAACCCGAGTTCCGATGCTCTTTTCCAAACACCAAGAGACGGCCAAAGTCAGAAATTCAGTCCAGCAGATGACAAAATCTGGATTGCAACTCGCCGGTTGGCTCAAGTACGCTGGACAACATGTTGAAAAATATGAGCAGGTGAGCTGGCATAGAGCCCCATCTAACCAACCACTGCCTCAGGGCGACAGCAGTTACAGTTCTGTCTGACCACAACTGTGAAACCAGACACATAAAGTCTGTTACGGGATACAGATCAGACCAGGTGGTGGAATCATACAATGATCGCCCATCCATAGAACAGCAGAAGAATGTCACACGTTCTTAGTGATTCTGTCTCAGCCGGAGCCTCTGAAACTGAAACTTCCCCATGCACTGGTATCTCTGCAGCTGAGAAAGAAAACCAATGCCACGGCCAGCAATGCCAATGCCAACCAACCAATGCCACGGCCTGTGCTTGCTTGAGGAAGTAGCTTAAGTATCATAACATCGAAAATGACTGAATTATGTTCCAAGAACTCTGTCTTTTAGAACTGTCTACAGATTATTTATTGGAGTTATCAAGCCCACAAACACTTAAATCAGGCTAACTGTTGCATTTATTTGCTGAATGTTTAGTTAAATCAGCCAAGGCCCCCAGGATGTTGCGGATATTTCGTGCTTTTCATATTTCGTGTTTTCGTGTCCCTTTGTTCCGTATGTTAATGTATTTTTTCGCATTCTGCATGTTTTCTCACATCATATGTAAATTTCGCTGCGTATATATTTGTGTTATCCCTTCATTATCATTTAGTGCTAGTTCATTGTCTGTGTGCTCTTACTTCTTCGTTCTTTCCACACCGTTGCCAGCATTTGGTAAGCCGTTAAGTTTATCGTCTGTATTGTATTGTATTTTCCTCTTAGTTTTCTGCCGTCTTCGTTTAGTATTTGTATTAATTCGTTTTATGTTTATCTTTAGGAATTTACCTTCCTCCTATGGAAAGTGATAAATTTGCTGGTTATTAGGACTAAGTGAATTTCGTTTGAGTTGTCCCTGAAGTCAGCCCTTTGCCTCTTCAGACAGAACAACACAGTTTTTCCTGATTTAAATATCTGTGGTGCCAGTTCCTATACAAATATTATTAATTCCAGAAGTTTAGAACAATAGTTGTAATTATGAGGTGATAGGGAAAATAATTTCTATTTGGGTGTGTACAGGTGTAAGTTGTTTGGCTTTGAAATAACCTGATGTATACAATGTAATTTTTCTTTCAAGAGTAAAACTAACATTGAGAGCATTGGAGTATGCCAGATCCAGAAATACATCTCAACTTCTGGCAACATTTTACCTGACCTGCCACCACACTGCATTGATGATGCAGATCTGAGCCGAAGGGTCAAGCATCTCCGTAAGTGCAAGGACACAGTGTGGAAGAGGTGGTCAAGAGAGTATCTATGTGGTCTGAGAGAGAACATAACCTCAAGCATCAAGACAAACTCTGAGGGAAGAACAGGAGAAGTGGCCTCTTGGCACTGTCCAGGAGCTTTATCCAAGAGACGGAGTAGTGAGAGCTGTCAAATTATGTTCAGGCAGGAACTTCCTGGAAAGACCAGTGCAGCATGTTTATCCTTTGGCACTTTCACATGACTCAGTTGTCTGTGTACCAGTCCGAGGACTTAATGCTGATGCGTCCGTGTTCTGGCCACGGCGACTGGCCACCATACAGGCAGAGGAGAGAATGTGGGGAATTGCTGAGGAAGAGAAGGATTCAGGATGATTAGAACACTAAGCTTTAAGTGGAGAGTGAACCTTTGATCTTGTTGTTGCATAGGACTCTGTTGTGACTTTTAAGTTTTTCAAGTTTGTATTGTAACTGTCCAGTCTCCTAATTTAGGAACGACATATATCTCCTTTGTTGATTTATGGGGGGAGAGCGTCGGAGACTGGGCCCGAGTGTTGTTGAAGTTGATTGACAGATACAATGAACATGGGAGTGCAGTCAAGTGGAGAAAAAAAAACAACTTTGTGATTGTAAACATATACATGGGTGAATAAATCAGTTCTGGTTTAATATCTACTGTGACTTGTGTCGGGAACTAAACTAAACTAAAATACCACTGGAGGCATTCCCAATATTTGATTCATAAAACCAAAACCAAAGTAATCACTCTAGCCAATCAAAAAGGATACGGACAACACAGTGAATCAATGAAAACTCAAAGTAATTACATGTAGCTGAAGCAAAACATGGGAAAACGTGTGCGAATGATTCACAATTGGTTTTGGTTTTACAGTATTGTCCAAAAGTAATGCAAGCGATAATCGACGAATATCACAAAAATTGCGATATATCAGTGGTATTAAACGCTAATTAACCTCAAACGATATATCGAGCGATATATTGTAACAGCTATTGTTTTATTTCTCGGCGAGATATTGTTTTCACTTTGCGATATATCGTTTTTGTTCAGCTATATATCGTTCTCGCTTAGTGATATATCGTTCCTGCTAAGCGATATATCCTACTCTTTTAGCGATATATCGTTCTCGCTTACCAATACATTTTTTTCTGCTCAGCGAGATATCGTTGACTCCTTGTGAAACAAATGTACATTTCTTCACAGACCATTTAAGCTAAACTAAGTTTTCAAGATGGCGTGTTCATTTAATGAGATAAAATCATAAAGCTAAAGCCCGTAAGCTTATTAATCGATCAAACGTACCTGTCCAGGCTCCATAAAAAATACACACTCATACACTTGTGAATTCCTCCAACAAGTTTTACATCAGACAGGACAGCTGTAGCTGTATTACTACAGAGGTTAAGGTGGACGGAATAATCAAAAGCTGGAAAAATAGATGGTATGTGTATTTCTGCCCGTTTGTTTACCGACGGAAGCCGGTCATTAATTTTTGTGTTTTATCTGATTAATTTGCTCTGAAGTGGACAAGAAAACAGTGTGCAGACTAAGTTCTAGTTCTAGTCTGCTTAGTAATACAGTCTCATTTTCTCAACAATACTGCTTTAACAGCGATCCCCGTAAGGTATGTGTAATAACAATAAGTGTAATTTATTTTTTAGATAGTTTATCAGCGGCATGGGTGAGGTATTAAAGTGTGACTTTTTTTCCATACTGTTATTAGTCTTCTATTGTTTATACTTGTAGTTTATAGATTTAATGAGTACTAAAATAAAATAGTTGTTAAAAAAGTATTAGCCGAAGTAAGCTTTATTGCAAAACTACTTAAGCCATCCCATACATTCTAAACTTGATGCTGGAAATTTTCATTAAGTTCCCTCACTTGACTGGATGATTTCTTGCATCGAATTTACTGTTTTTTGTATCATGTTTCAGGACCTGTAGGCGAATTGACTCAAGTGTCGGCGAATCGACTTGTAGGTGAATCATCCTGTAGGCGAAACGACCGATATTTGTTTAAATCAGCTACTTGCAGTGTAAGCCATTAGGATCCAGTCTACACACAACATTCGAGTATTGATTAGCATAGCAATGAGAGTCCCGAACTTGGCACAATCACGTCAAATTTTTTTTTTGGTTTTCATTATGTTATTTTTGAAATGTCTTGTTAGAGCGTGTCCAAATAATAAGGTTTGTTTACTGTTGTATTGCGTAAAAGACACGCGAAAAACCTCTGTAGTGCTTTTCAGAAACATGCAACCTCAGTACATTTTTTGGCTTTAGTCTATCATTCGATTGGACCTCTTAGGAAACAGCCTAGCACACGCATTCAATTACAATATGAATTGATCCGTCTCCTCTAAAAGCTGGCCAAAAAGTCAAAGTTGTTTGGGGTGAGTCCAAAAGAGAGTATGCGGCTGTAGTGGAATGCCACCCGGTAGAACAGTACGTTCCGGAACCCATGCAGGACGAGACAGAGTTGCCAAACCGTAGGGCTAGAGCTAAGAGAAAACTGTTAAGTCAAGATGTTTTCACATTCAAAACCAGTATCGGATGATAGATTTATCCTTTATTTACTTTATTTCACAGTTTTCAGTTAATGTAAGATAATTATTTTTAACGTAACTCTTTGATTTCACTCCGCAGATCCCTGACGACTTCGTTGAATTTACCGAAACTGAAACGGCCGCCAAAAAGAAAAAGTAAAGACTAAGAAAAAGGTATGTTGTTCACTTAACTGAGTATTTTCATCGAACTGAGCCAGTGAAAACTCAGGGAATTGTATTTTCTTCTGTGAGACCATCGTATAAAACGATTGATTTTGATACCATTAGAGACTTGTGGAAGAACAGTAGTCGTTTTGCTAATGTGTAGTTTTTGTATTTTAAACGCAGTGACTCTGCACAATAAGTGGATATTAATATCATTAAGAGACTGACGAAACATGTTTTGAGAATCCGAGTTTAATTTCCTGATTTCTGAAACCAATGTCCCTTCCACTTAGGGTTAGCCTTTGTGGAAAACTTGTGGCATTGCGTGACATTTTTAGGGACTTACACGCTTACTCTAGTGTTATGAGCGTCCGAGTTTATTCGTTTTCTTTTATTTTGATGATAGACTGTTGATTCAAAGCCTTATTGATCCTTATGTTGATTCATTAGGACATGTTTTGTTGTGATTGAGGACAACGAGTGTTACATCTTACTTAGGATATGAAATGTTTATTGAGTAGGACATTCTAGAGCGTTCGAGAATAGACTTACATACATACATACATACATACTTTATTGACTTTCCCTTTAGAGGCTTTTCAAAGACAATACAATAATAATTTAAAA
>OMLO01003400.1_pt1 | contig 13125 bp, 9 predicted proteins | sample 1674811 | NCBI WGS metagenome assembly OMLO01 (sample SAMN06265003, study PRJEB25207) | coral metagenome | isolation source: Coral host | place: Mexico:La Bocana,Puerto Morelos, Mexico | collected 2008-11-13
TCATTGTGCTGTTATAGGAGGGAGAAACTAAATCTTGATCAGATATATTTTTGTTTTCACAGATTTTCCTGTTTGCAACAGAGCTCTTCTCTGTTGTGAACTTTTTAGACGATAGTAAGGACGCATTCAACCACCTGTTTCTGCTCAATCCCAATGAGTCAGGTTATTCCATTTACACAAAGAACCAGTTTTACTTTCAAGTACGACACTCTGTTGAGCAGGTTAGTCAACAAAGAAGCTTTTCCTGGCATAGTATAGTAAAGTATAGTGAGAAGGGAGAGGATGGGAGGAACTCTGTCAGATAAGGCAAAGTCTGCATAGGAGTCAACTAGTGCTCCAGGCCAGTGCTTATCCCAATTTCAGTGGCATTAAGTGACTATAAGCTCTTCTTTTCTCCCTGGATGGGTTGGTAGTCCAAAAAAAAAAGATTTCCCTCCTAGCATTGGCCATTTATTCAGCTGGGTGGAATCAGGGACACTTTAGAAGTAACTGTCTTGCCCAAGAACACAACACATTCTTGGCAAGGGCTCAAACCCAGACTGCTTGATCTGAAGATGAGCGTATGAGTTGTGAGGCCACTTTACCTCCTTGCTCTGTCAGGTGGGGGAGAGGAGAATGCATATGCATAACCCCCCCCCCCTCAACAGGGGATCTTGGTAATGGTGGTTAATTTGTGATTATAACTTACCATTAGTTTTGAAAACAAGATGTGCATGTATTTACTTGGTGTGAAATACATGTGGGGGTGTTTTGGAAAAAAAATTGCTCCATTTTTTTGAGTTTTGGGACTTTTCCAACCAATCTTGTATTTTATTTGGTAAATGGTAAACAAATTAGTTATCCCAGGGCTAGAACTGATATGGTCAACATTAAACTATTGAAATGGAAGATGAAAATCCATTTGGTTGGCCAAGACTACCTTTACTATACTTTAAAATGTTTCCACCCAGAAGAACTGATTGAAATAACTTACATGTAATATGCTCCCAATGATAAGTTATGTTCCAAGCAACATTTTCCAAGTGTCAGCTGAATTGAAAATAACTTAAGGAAGTAATGTTTGTATGGTAAACCAACATAGAAAAACCAAAGTAAGCTGGAGCCCTGATAATGATATCATTATTTTACCATCAACATTTTTGTTGCTTGAAAACAGGAAATTTCACTTGGTCATTTCCACGTTACGGACATTACATCTGGAGAGCAAAATTTTGGAAAATTATATAACAATTTTTTTTTTCAAACTTATCTTTTTTTGTCTTGCATTGAGTCAGTTTTTTTAACTTGATGAGAATTTTAAAATTAAGGTGCCCTAGTGTAATAAATTTGAAGTATTACAGCTTGGTTGCTACATAAGCATGCTTCTCATTGGTGAAAAATCAATGGCCTCTCATTGCCGTTTACCACAAAACAAACTTTTGGCAAATTGTTTCCTGACCACTTTGGGGTGTCATCTTTCCAAATATGCATGTGTGTGTGTAAAAAGATATGTTTGAAATTTTGACATTTTGGCTGCTCTCAAATGGAATGGCCAACTACCAGTTGGTCAAAAACCCCATGAGGTGGAGGCCTTTGCTTATTCAGGCTGTGATGTCAAAACAAGAATGTAGGTCAATATATTTTTTGAGCAAAGAAATAAAAACAAAAAATAATAAGTTTCAAAAAATTCTTGGAATTAGGCAATCATGCATTACTAAATATATGTACATGTAGACCTGTGTATGTTATTGTCCCATGTCCTAACCTCCCGCACCCTTCCCCCTGATATCTGGCTTAACCAGAAGTGAAATTTTATATTTTCAGATGGCTAGAACATGGTGAAGAAAAAAAGTGATGCCAGTTTCTGTTATTTACCAGTCATGATCCTGTGTAGTTCCGTCAAGGAATTACAAAAAAAATACTTGAATGAATGAATGAATGAATCAGGCCTTCTGGTATTACGCGGTGGTGCGATTTCGCACAATGGACCTCAAATCACATCCGATCGCACAATTCACGAAAAATCGCACAATTCATAAAAGAACGTACAAAATTCATAAAATAAAACATAAATCAACAATTTTCTTAGGAATTCCTATATAAATATGCCAAAAAGGCTAAAAAACCTTTGTCTCCTCCGATTTCGTAAACATTCGAAGTTCAAGGCGTTATTTTGCATGTCGGGGGACTGGTACGAGTCTCATTCTTAAAGAGTCGCCTATTGGTGTAATATAAAGGTGCCCTTTGTTCAGATAAGCCAATCTGAATGGCTGATATTTGTTGGAAGTATAGGTGTGAGAAATAAGCGAAGTTGGAAGCTTTTTGGCAAAATGTGGTTTCTTTCGTTGAAAACCAATGGAAACTTACTGAAAGCGCTATCGATAAAAACCTTAGTGAAAATGCCCGCTGTTTCTTTGACAAGTTCCCACCTTCCTGCCTAATCTGACAGCTCACAATCGAACAAGAAAGTATGTGACAGGTACGTTCCACATGGACTGATGTTTTGCTTGTTGTGCGATATCGTGATTGACCATCTTCGGAAGTCCATGGTTGACAAGCACCTTGACTCAGCGTTACACCTTGCAAACTTTAACCAGTAAGATTTTTGAAATGTGGTGAATAAAGTTTTGTTCATGACAAAATTTCCTGTAGTCAACTTGTACAGTCAACTGGGCATGTTACTATGTCCTTTCAATTTTTAACGTGTCGCGCGGATACACTGTTCCCTTGTGTTCAAAATGTCTTTAGGGCAGCAAAAAAGTGTTTTTCTTATCCTGAAACCGTATAAAATAGGCTTAAAATTGCTCAGAAAAAAATCAAACAATTTACATTATTTATCGCATAATTGGCCTTTTTAATCGCATAATCTGCCCTGAAAATTTCGCATAATTTGCAATTTTTTATCGCACCCTATCAGAAGGCCTGATGAATGCATGAATACCTTTTAAGTGTCAATGAAACTAAAATAGCAGTAAATAACCACTGAATGGGGACACTATAAATAAATTAAAATTAATAAAACTATTTACAATTGTTAATAGAGTATACTTGTCATCTACACTTTTCTCTTGCAATTTTACATGAAGTAAGCTAAGACTGTCACATTCTGTATTATTGTCTTTGCAGTACTATGGCATTCAAAACATAGCTGTTGGAACATTTGGCTTTCTTGAATCAGGAGACGGCATAAAACCCATGAACATGTGCGTTTATAAATATATCAACAGCTCTATCGAGCCTGAGGAGGAGTCGTATCATCTCACGCGACAAACAAACTATTGTATCCTTTTGCACACTTTTCCCTTTGTTTCTCTGAATTGCAGTCATTTCACTCAAATGCATTTTTGTGTCATGTCAGTCCACCCGGACCGGAGGTCTGTTTACCCAGACTGTTTGCTCCGTGGTATGAGAAATAAACAGGTTTTGTGTCATTTTGTCTCATCTTGAGGTCATGGGTTCAAATCCCACTCAGGCCTAAATTTTTTCAGGCTTTAATTTCACAACTGCTTAAGTTGTGTGTATAGCTGTGATGATTAGTCATGTCTTCATATCTTTTTTGCTGTTCAAATATATTATCTTTCATATATTCATTTGCTTTCTTTGTTTTATCATGCCCACGATATTGTCTTTTTTGCTCATTTAGAGAAATAAATTTTTATCTTTCTTTGTTTGAAGTTTAGTGCGGGCAAACTGACATAGCTGAACAAATGACTAGTTAAGGTTTTTCTAGATGAGCTGATTCTCAACACCAGAGTTGTAATCTCTTTTGCACGTCGTGATTGATAGTGAAAGCAGCTTTGAGGAACTCATCAATATATCAGTAGCCTGTCTTGACTCAGAGTTGTTTCCCCTGAAACTGTTAGTGAACGGGTTTCATTATCCATACAGGTCCCAAAAGTGGACTGCATTCAGAGTTCCTAAAGTTTCCAATTACGGATAAGTGAAGGTCTGATCACTAACAATAATTATTGTAGCATTTGGCAGTTCCAATTTAGTCACCACAGGCTTTTGATATTTATTTTCTTGCATTCACATTACAAATGGTAAATCTGTGCAGCTATACTTCTTGCATGTTTTGTTGTGATATTTTTCCTTTATTCTTAAGTGTAGCTTGTCAACAATTGCACACAACAAATCGATCCGACGGAAACATTACTTACTTTGTCAAAAGAAATAAGATGCCAGAATCATTTGATAGGTAGGTGGAATATATCTGATGTGAAATGTATCAGCAAAATTTTGTTATTTAATATATTACCAAAATGTGTTTGACATGTTTAAATAATTAATTAATACATAACTCAATAACAGTGTTAGAAAGGAACCCATGTCAGCCTTAGCTGGTGTTCATGCAGGTCCTCTATACTGGTCTAACTGAGATTTGTAGATGTTGGTTTTTGTGTATGGAGGAAGATCTCGTAAGACAGACTGGACGAACTCAGAGAAAAATGCTTGGTTCATTGAAAGAACCAACAACAGACCCAACTCACCTAAGGCACTGGGCCGGAATCGAACCATGGCCACATTGGTGGGAGGCGAGGGATCTCACCACTGTGCCATCCCTGCTCCCTGTGTTTCTGTATGCCCCATGTGTTGTGCAAAGACCTGAAACTGAATATGGAAATAATGTAACAGTTATATTTTTTTTATTCTTTTCTGGGAATTACCAGAGTAATCAATATGACTTAAAAATTCTACAAATAATTTACTAATTTAATGTATATTCATTTTACAAATCATATATTAATTAGCTCTTATCTTCTTTTTCAGCATTATAAGTATTATGCTAGTTGCTGAAGTGCGTTCTCTCCATGTTCGAACACCTCCTAGAAAAGCAGTTTGTTACAAGTTCAATGTCACGGTGAGTTTATTAAACAGCAGATTAAAATGTGAATATTCAAATGTGTGTAGAATTGAATTTGGTCCAGAATTTGAAAACAAGAGGTTTGTTTTGATGTTTGCATGAATGAGAGAAGCAATATATATTGTTATTGATATAGAGGTTTACTGGCACAAGCTTTACGGCCTTCAGAAATGAGATCGGCCTCCTTGCAGTGATAAAATGCAATAGCTAAGCTATGTTCTTCTCAGATTTAATAATTCATCAAATTTCAACAAAAGAAATCGTGACCGTGAAGGTGTTTGGATATCTGATCTTTATTAGCATAGGGTTTTATGATTTTATATAATATTATCCATTTACTCCTTAGTTTTAGTTTTGATTGAGAAGATATTTTGAACTTGAAAGACAGTGCTTTTAACGACCACATTTCCAAACGCCTTGAAGTTTGTCAGAAACACTCTGCTGTGCATCATATTTTCAACTCTCTTAATTCTCAGTGTTGACAATGTATTCAAACGCTCGCTTCCATTTGTGATATATTACTTGAAACACTTCAAGTGGGAGTTTCATTAAGGTTTTCAGCAGCAGGGCAACTGGATCTCATAGGCTGGCAAAACATTTTGAATTAAACTTCTGTATAAGAAAAACATTCCTTAACAAAGATGATCAAACAAGGTGGGCAAAATCATTTTCACAACCAGCCAATTTGCCTGTTGCCCAATCCTTGATGAAACCGCTGCTTTAAGTGTTTTTTTTTAATTTGTTGTCAAGCCATAATTAGAACAGGTTTGTCAGATGACAGTCAACAGTAAGTCACTGTGCTTAAAGAAAATCAAATGTGAGATGGTATAATTGTATAATGAGCATTGTGACTTTCTTACAACTCCCAGAAAATTAGCATCAGTTGATACCTACACCTGTATATGTGGATTGAATGTGGTCATACAGTTAGTCAATGTCTTGCGTATATGCAGCACTATACTTTAACTTCCAATAAGCTGAAATATCATTCAAACAGATACAGGGCTGTATGGTGTCGGCTTATGGCAGGTGCTGCTGCACCACATGTAGGTTCTTTATCAGTTGGTGTATGTAAATTAAGTAATTGTTTTTTCTTGCAGATACTGTTTGATAACAGTAATCATGATGGCAAGGTACCGGTCACTTTGAATGCAGATGGCAAAGTTATGGACAACTGTGCTGGGAACTCAACGGTCAGCAAAGAAGGTAATGACATTTCTGTCTTTGAAAAAGGTGGGGTATGCATGTACATGTAGAGTCATCATTGCAATGCATTTATGTGTAAACTTAGCCAGCCTGTAGATAGAGACACTGTCAGAGTTCTATTTTACACAACAACGTAGTAAGCCTTGACAATTAGAATGAACTTAAGTCCAGCTGGGTGATAGCTCTCGGCACTCGAGTGCGGTTTCTGTAGCATGAAGCAGCTAAAAGTGTTCCAGTCTCTCTGTATGGAATGGTAGTCCAGTTCAATCAGGTTACATCCAGGATTTTGCCAGGTGACCAATATTATTATGCTTGTGTGGAAAGAGATCATTGTGAGATTAAGGCCCTGTCTAAACTACGGGGTCAGAGTAATTTAAAAACAGAGGTTTCACTTTGAAAGCACATCAAATTAGTTTTCTGTTCACACTACACAGAAGGGTTGGGGGGGGGGGGAACTTTAAAAACACAACAGTCACAGGTCATTTTGGATTTTGGAAATCACATGATTATTGTGTAGCCATCGTGTTTGAAAAGCTAGGTCTTCAAAATGTTCTCTGTCCACATAAAAACAAAAAGCCATCACTTTTAAATTACTTCAGTTTGAGGAGCATTTAATTTTTTGAAAAGCTTTATTTCCGGTCCAGATTAGTGTCAGAGCCTAACTGCAGAAATAAAGCGCCATTTACAAACTTGTAGCATAGTGAGATGGGCCTTAGGTGTCTTGACAAAGAACATGACACAAGATCTTGCCATGCGTACCATTCATCTGGAGTCCAAACGCTTCCATGCCTCTCAAATACATGTAGTTAGGCCAATGTGCTCCCTAATTGTCTGGGCAACCTGCTATATGTGCAAATAACCTGAGAAGGACATGCATTCCACACAAAGGGAGAATAGCAATACTTCTACCATAATAGACAGGTTGTTTATAATAAGTATTATGTAAGAGAACGTTTTATGTTTATAGTGACATATACATGTACCTGTAGGTATTTACCTCGGATATGAACAAAAGCTAAATGGCAAATTAATTGTTGTTCATTACAGATTACCAGGCATCCAAAACACTTCGTGTTTTTGTTGACGTTATGACCATGTTGTTCTGCTTGATGTCTTTGAGCCTGTGTTCACGGTCAATCTTTCGGCAACTACAGCTTGTCAAGGTACTGAAGGAACTACAAGTATGATATTTAAGAAATGGAAAACATGTACCGTGTTTCTATCGATTATATAAACACGAATGAAAGTTTAGTAGAACGAGAAATGCTTTGGGAACACGAGCCACAGGTGAGTGTTTCCACAGCTTTTTCAAGTTCTCACAAACATTCATGAGAAACACGAAGAACATGTTTTCCATTTCTTTTAGAAAATACCGCGATGCAAAATTAAAATAAACTTGTTTACTTCGACCATCTAAATGTAAATTCTCTCTGCTCACGCCATCATTATGTCAACAGCTCGCGCTAATTCTGTGTTTCTATCGAGTTATAGAAACACGGTGTTAAACCAATCAGCGCGCGTATTTCCTTTGGGTTATTTTCCAAATATAATTCTAGAATGTAAAGACAGCTATATGAAGTCACAGCAGGTAATAATTGGGAGTGAAGCAGGTAATATTCTTATAATACATGGGTCATTCTTTGATCAAGCATAATGTCAAGATGGCAAGGTACATGTATTGAGAAGTTTCAATTTTTTTGAATGTTGGACCGAGTTGTAGTTTAGGTTCATGCACCCGTAAATAAAAAGCAAGGCCAAAATTCAGCCATTGTGACCAAACAAGCTAGTTCGATAAAAGATTTATTACTTGGCATAATGAATGCTATTTTCTTGTGCAACACAGTAGATAATCCTGAGCAGGCAAAAACTGCCTTCTTGACTGCTTGGGCATCTGATCCAAGTGCAGAATTTGGTAATTACCTTGTCCTCTTGCAGAACTAACCATATAACAGGTTTATAAACCGGGCACCAGCTGGTTGTTAGAACTGATTTACAGTTTATTAACAGTTTTGTTCTTTAATCTATGTTATGGTAATTCTGCATACGGCTAAGTAGTTCATCAGGCTCTTACTTATCTCGGGTTACAGTAGCATGAAGCAACTAGGAGTATTTCTACTCCCCCCCCCCCCCCCCCCCCTAGATGGTATGCTAGTCCTTCACAGGGTTACCCCCAGTATTAAATTCACCAGTACCTATTTATACACCTGGGCAGAGAGAGGCACTGATAGAGTGAACTGTCTTGCCTTTGTAGATGACACAATGTCCCTGACCAAGACCCGAACCTGGACTGCTCAAGTTCCAGAAGCAAGCTACATGTAACCATGATACTTGTTAATGAAAAATAATTTATCTTGTTGCAGGCAACCCAACGATTTTTCACTAAAGAACTTGGCGACCATCTGTCCCACTATGATTGCTTAGATCTAATGAACCTTTGGTTTTTTCTGATTGCCACCAGCGACAGCTGTGCCATCATTGGTTCTTTGATGAAGATGCTGATTGACGTTAATGTAACCAAATTTCTCTCATGTTGTGTTTTAGATAAACGCTTTTGATTAATTTGTATCTAACATCATATGATGGTGATGTAGAGCTGTTGTATTTATTTCATGAGCTTAAGTCTGGGTGCAAATGTTTAGTAATAAATTTTGTTAAGTGAACACCCACAGAGCCTTTGCTAGGATTGAAATGCAAGTTCTTATGTGGTAAATATGGGAAGAAACTTTTGAGTTTTACTAAGCTTTATAGTGACACCCAAGAGGCTCATTTGCTGTTTATTTTTTGAGAATTTTGTCCCCTGGTGGGACATGCATGATTGTACTTATATGTTCACCTTTCATAGTTCGGGGTTGTGGGGTGGGGGGGGGTGGGGATGGTGGCTCTTTGGTATGAGAGCAATGAGAAGCATTCATTTGGTATCTTAACTTTCACATTTCCATTGTCTTTAAAGAGGATTTTGATTCAAATCTTAAATGTCTAGATTTACACTAAAACAATTGGATTATTCTCTCTCAATTTCTATGCATGATAATGGACTTGGTGTGCGCCCTTGCCAACAGATATCTGGTGCTCATAATTAAATTGTTTATTTTAAGAATTCTACTAATATAATAATGCAAATGTTGCAATCTGATTGGCTGAGCTACTCGTACATTATCAGCCAATAGAATGTAGTAGTGACATCTTTATCGTTCTTCCAAAGTTTTGGAAGAAAGTTTAGGTGTAAATGGATAATTAAATGGGGCATGAACAGATTTTCAACTTTAGAAACTTGAAATTATGAAAAACTGGTGTGCGTGCATAGACAACTGGAAATTTACCAAGGACAAGTCAATACCTGTGATTTTGTTGAAGAGTAAAGTTCAATAAAGTGTCAAAAAATATTTGGAAACCATTATTTGGGTTAATTTAAGTTAAAATTCTACTAAAACAATTAGATTATTCGCTCTTGATTTCTATCATAATATTATTGTTAAATAGACAAAGCTCCATTCAAAAACACTCGCTTGTTGGTTTGTGTTCCTGCAGCAATTTTTGTTCTCTCAAACTTCCACTTGTGCTTTCTTTTGCTTGATAGAAACACGGAACATATTTTCTATTTCTCAAACATTTACTTAGCTACTTAGTTCTCTTTCTGTTTACAGGATAACACACAGTATACTGTTTGCAGCATGTTTCTGGGTATTGCAGTGCTGCTGACTTGGTGTGGATTGTTAAGATATCTGGGACATTTTAAGAAGTATAACGTAAGTTCAACTGAAGGCTTTGTGTAAAAATTTGGATTTTGTACCATAAGATGACAACTGAACTGAACCAAAATGAATGAAGGGATGTTGTGAAAGTAACCTAATCATAGTAAATTATTTTTTTAAATCACTGTTTAATTGTTGTTACACTGTTTGTAATTATTTCAAGTCATTACATGGCTATACTAAGCTCCAAGAGCTGGAAAGATGAACCAGCTCCAGTGATATGTCAGGCTACCTGAGTGAGGAGGATTAGAAAATTTTGTCTGCTCAGGATTGCCCAGTATGTCACACATGGAAAAAGGTTCATAGTTTTATAGACCAGACATGTGCCACTTAGCTTTTTTGTCATTCACACTTGAGTGCTGTAATTTAATTACAGATTCTGTTGGTGACACTGAAAGCTTCAGCACCAAGCGTTCTCCGATTCTGTTTGTGTGGCTCACTGTTATACTTCGGTTTCTTGTTTTGCGGCTGGATTGTCCTTGGACCTTATCATATCAAGGTAGGATAACTGTAAATTTCATAGGTGCAAAGTTTGTGGCCAAGCCTAAAAACTGTGTTTTTTGAGTCATTTTAGGTTCGCGATTTTACTTATCCTCTTTGTCCCAACCTGGGACATAAGCCCACAATCAAACTCCCCCACTCCCTTTTCCCGAAAGTCCTCGAGAAGAACAAGACCAATTTATGATGTACGGTAAACCCCACCTCTTGGTTACCTTGTTATTGCAGCCACTGTTTTTGACTTGGCGAACGTCCATAAATTGTCATGTAAGAGAACTCTGTTATGCGTCTGACCCTTTAAAACGGGAACAACCACATTTATTTATGAAATGCCAAGCTGTACGATCCTCTGTATTATTATTTTACCCATTGACAATTGACCAAACAGTGACCAAACAAAGCAATTTTTTATTCAAAACACCTTTTCTCGTTGACTAATCAAACAGCAATTGTGGGCAACTGCAGAATACCCTGCCACTATTGTTCCTGATTCTACTCTGGCACATATTTTTAAAGAATGAGACATGTGCAGGAATAAATTAACTCAAGTGGCGGGTATTCTGCAGTTAAGCTGCAATTGTCGTTATTGTGATATATCTGTCAAAAGGTCGGTGGTTTTAGTTAAGATCCTCCATTGCAAATCTTTTCAAATTGCACTGACCCGAAGGCTCATGCAATTTTGAAAGATTAATTTTTTTAAAACCAGTAATCTTGTTGTTTATACTCTTGTTTTTCTATTTTTTTTGCTTAGTTCCGTAACTTGTGGACTGTGTCAGAATGCATGTTCTCATTGATCAATGGTGATGATATGTTCATGACATTTGCCGAGATGAGCGATAAGAGTTATCCCGTGTGGGTTTTCAGCAAGATCTACTTGTACACCTTTATTTCGCTCTTCATATATGTGGTCCTCAGCTTGTTTATCGGTATCATTAGTGATACATATGAGAGAATCAAGGTAAAAATGACTAAGTAATTTATAGGAGATTCTTTGTTAACAATATTTGCCTCGTTAGGATAAGCGATACAGCCGGAGGGGTACTCCTTGGAAGTTTTGGTGGGGGTGTGCCGCCCGCATCTCCAAATCCAGACCCAATTTCAGACCAAAAAATGCCATTTCCCCCAACCCGTTTTCAGACCTGACCTTGCACATGATTAAGCATAGCATATGCATCACTGCTGAACAGAAGTCAATGTAACAAAGATGAATAGGTAAAATTTAGCTGGAATGATTTATTTTATATATTTCTCTCTCACCAGTTACTTGGCCCGGTTGCTGGGAAGAAAAAAAAAAGTTTATAAGCTTTGGTGAACGTTTCCCCGATAACCATACCCAATTTCAGACCAAAATGTTCAAAATCTATACCCCTTTTCAGACCAAAACGGCTCAAAAACCATTAGGGGCGGCACATACCTATATACAGGTATATACAGTATATATAGTACCCCCCCCCCCCCCCGGGCGATACAGTTGTTATTAAGAAAAGATTAATACGAACTACAATACACGAACTTTGAAAATTTAGGCGAAGTTTTAAAGATGCGAATCTTTTTAGTTGTCTTTTGGGTGTCCCTCGTGTTTCATATATTACGTCGCAAACAAGCTCTCGGTAATTCCAATATGTTTGTTAACCGTTTTCTCTTTGTCCTATCTTTCCTTTCTGTTAACTGTCTGATTTGCCCTTCTCTTTTTCAGGACTGGGGACACCCCCCATGCACAAAGCTACAGCGCTTTGTCCACGGTAACAACTGCCAGCGGTGTAACTCTGAGTACAGAGAGGAAGGGTGCGAAAACGAGCTTACCACAGGAAGCACCACAGACTAGCGACGCTTGATATATTCTTCTCTGAAACATATCACAATGTACTATAAAAGAAGGATTGTAACTCATAGAGCCAGGCTTCTATGGAGAATTAATTTTGTATGAGAACTTAGTAAAATTTATGTGGCAAATTAACTTATTTTTTCTTGGAAATGACCGATGGCCACAGACCAACCTTTATTCACAGTTTTTTACCTAGCTCCTAGAGAAAAGAGGGAAAAAGTGTTAATTAACAGTTTCTTTGCTGTTTCCTGAAGAAAAGGAAAACATACGTGTAAATTTGGAACAGAGAACAGATATGCCAATGACCCATTTTAATTACTTTTAAGGGCCTACGTTAGCCACACCTTTGTTTTGGTTGCATGCGAGAAGGGAAAAAAAACTTTGAAACTACTAAACACGATTTAACATTGTTTCAAGAACACATCTAAGATTTCTCGTCACCATGCAATATCACTTATTTTCAATGGCAGGTGCTGAATCAAGATCTGGGATTTTGTAGAATGTGGAAAGAACTAGTGATGTCTTGTAAATAGTTGTAGATTGACAATTTGGACGGAAGAAATTAATCTGCTTTTCCCCACAATGTTTTCTGTGCTTCTTGTAATTGTCCTTAAGTACCTATGAAAATTAATTAATGGCAGGGTCCTTTAACTTAAGCTTGATGCTATATACCTCTGTATTTGACAATTCTACGAATATTTTTCATGATGTAATTTGTACAAAATTTTGGGATTGTAATTAATAAAGAAGTAAGTGTAAACATGCTCCCTACCAATCAAAAATGTCCCTCAAACATTAGGGTGCGTTCTTTGGTGTGATTTTGATCAATGTTCCAAGATAACTCGGATCAGGTGCATCAAAGCATAGTAGAGGGGACTCCTCTACTAACTATGATCAAAGGAACCGTTCATCTTACTCCGGTCACGGATTCATCACTTCCTTTGATATACCATGATCCGAGTGATCTCGGATCACTGATCCTATATCAAGCTAAAGGAATG
>OMLO01003403.1_pt1 | contig 13123 bp, 4 predicted proteins | sample 1674811 | NCBI WGS metagenome assembly OMLO01 (sample SAMN06265003, study PRJEB25207) | coral metagenome | isolation source: Coral host | place: Mexico:La Bocana,Puerto Morelos, Mexico | collected 2008-11-13
GAATGTATGAGCTCATTAGCGCTTTTGCCACCCAGAGATTTTGCAGTTTTTGAAAGACAATTTCTCCCTGAATATTACACACAAAGAGCCAGAACTTCCACCATGTATTAAATTTCACTAGTTCTTTAGCTGCCTGGAGTCAATTTATATCTAACACTTTTCCTTCTGTAGGTAAAGCGCTATGCAAATGAGCAAAAATGTAAACAATGACGTCAGCAAGGATCCCCCTATTTATTCACGGACAATTCATCAGCCAAGATAAGAATGCAATAAAATTAAATGAATAGGATACAAGGTTAAAACTACCCTCAGGCAATACACCCGATTATTGAGATACTATATCAAAACTACAAATTTAGAACTACCCCCCAAACAATACACCCAATAAAATTGTCATAGAAGAGCCGCTCTCCAAGAATGCTGTGACTTGACCTATTTACTCAACACGTCTTAACTGCCCCAAAGATTCTGCTGATCTTGATTCTCGCGGAAGGCTATTCCAAAGTACTGAGCACCACTATAACTAAAACTATTTTTTGTAATAGTGTGTGCGTGGCAATGGAGCAATTAGCTTGTTCTCAGAGTCACTTAAGGTATAGTGGGTGTGACGCGTTGTACTGAGCTGAAGGATGTGAGATGTCTTTTTTCTTCTGGTAGCGATCTTTCTGTGCCAGTTATCCACTATATAAGAAACGTACAGCTGTGGAGAACCCTGAGGTGAGATGTATATCATTAATCAGCTTAGCTAACAAGAGTAGTGAAAGGCTCCCCTGTTCCAGCTCATGGATGAATAGGCCAATTCCAAGTTGACTTTTGCCTCTGTGACAAGAGTCTTTGTGCAAAACTAAACGTATGTCACCTTTTCATTCATTCTAATGAAAATCAAGTCATTTTCATGTGAAACGTTTTGCACGAGCACTCGATTTGAAAAAGAGGCAAAAAGCAGCTCGGAAGTGGAAGTAAAGTCTGCATCAGTGAGTCAAGTGGCCCATCAGGCCGGCGCTTTTCCCGATTTCTGTGGCATGAAGCGACCAGGAGTATTATTACTAACCCCCTGGATAGGATGTTAGTCCATCACAGGATTACCCCCAATATTAAATCCGCCAGTACCTATTTGTATGCCTGAGTGAAAAGAGGCTCTGTGCCTGAGTGAAGTTTCACAATACAATGTTAAGTGTCACAATAGAATGTTCCTAGTCGGGGCTCGAACCCAGACTGCTCGAAAAATGCTCGTAAATCGCGGGTTTCGAAACGAACTTCCGATTATTTATCACTGACACAGCCAAAATACAAAATAAAACAATAGAGATACAGTGAAACCAAAACGCAAGAACTTAAGCTTACCTTTGACCTGCCATGGACTCCACAAGGAGAGAAAGCGAGGGGAAACCATTAAATTTTCTAGCCACGAGAAAAAGCTATGAGCTTAATTTCTCCATCTGCTAAACATAATCTAACTTTCTGGCTTTGTCTTCCCGGGTATCTTGTATCAATTCGTTGACCTCGCCGACCGTGCTCTTGTGGCCGATTCATAAACACAGTCATAAATACCTCCACTGAGCCCCAACCACTGAGGTTTTCTTTAGATTTTGCACTGTAAGGCAGAAAGTCTCTGATTTGACAAGAGGATGTTGTAATTTGGCCGGATAGGTGATTATGCGGCCCAGGCAGGCCTGAAAAAATTCTCAGTTGGCTTGGTATCATGGGTTCAAATCCCGTTCAGGCCTTAATTTCAGGCTTTCATTTCATGGCCACTGCGATGATCAATCATAAACTCATACTCAGGCTTTCTCCGCAGTTCAAATATATGATCTTTCATGTCTTCATTTGCATTCGTTTATAAATAATTAAGATCGAGCAATCCTAGATAAACTGTTTTGTATATTGCACCCTTGGAGATCTGATCCATAAATTGCATAGCTTACTGATTTGTTGGAGGGTATCTAGGGCAGATCAGAAAATAATGCAAAAGGTGAATAATACATCGAAAGAATAAGTCACAACAGTATGAGAGCCTCGGATACGATAGGACATATGCAGACGACCGTTATGATCTCCATTTATTCAGGGGAAATGCGTCAGATTTGAAGAAATATACTAGTTGCACCAGATAAAGATAGAGATAAACCTAGAGATAGCAATTGAAATTATCAGAAGGCTAAAATGTCGACTATGCTAATATGATAAGACCAGTCCTGTTTCCATGGATGCTGTGTCTCTGTGTGCTGATGCAATAATTTCAAGAAATGTGTTTTTCAACAATCCATTCTCCACGATCCTGTTTATAATTCTGACCACAAAACGGTCACTTAATGAATCTTCTACAAAACTATTTACATATATGCTAGCTGCTTCTGCTTGCTTGTGATTCCAATCAGCTGTCTTTACTGTATACGTCAATCATTCCAAATAGATTGATGTAAGAAATTGTTAGTGAAGTTTTAGTCAAACATTCCCGCTTATCTAAAATTGAACGCGAGATTATGCTAGAAACGTTGTGTTTCCTACCGTTTTGACCACTATATATAGCTGTCCGAATTACAGAAAAGAGAAATCCAAATCTTTCTTAGACTATACTTTCTGATAAAACATGTTGAGCATTCTATTGGGAAAACTGCAATGACAATTATAGGTGAACAATTTTGGTCGGTATATTTTCGGTGTAACAGGTTACCATAGCAACATTATATCATGGCAAAACACCCTTTAACTCCATTTTAAAAAAACTTGATACGGCTCAAAAAGACTTCTGGTCAGTTTATATTGTAGAATTATCAAAAAAGGAGCATAACCTTTTCTCCAATGACCAGGCAAGCGTTTGATGCGAATACTGCAAAATAGGTTGTATCACGGCATTGAGACTCGCGTTACCCGACACCTATAGTGCGCACAAAATTGAAAGTTATCATCATTCGACGATTTCAAGATTCCGTTGCTGAAAAGAGACATTTTCTCTCGTCCTTAGCTCGGTGGCTTCAGATGTGACTTGATTTGAGCGGCAAGTGATCACTAGTTTTAATGATCTCCGGTATCTCGGTAGTCTCCAGGCGTAGATGAACGCATCCAATGACACCTTCACGAATAAGATCAGCTCCGTGAGAAAGACAACTGAAGCCAAGTCTGAGCAATCTGGCTGATCATCTCGCTTTTTATATGCCCAAACATAAAGTATGACGGTATTTGGAAGAATGCACAATATGAGAATTCCTGATACAAGTAGAGTTACAATAGTAAACTTTCTCTCGTTCATCTCGTTCGTTAGAGACTTGCCCGTGCGTCCACTGAAGCTGCTTCCGACTCCAAGACGGCGAGATGCGATGGCATGTTGACGATATGCCCTAAAAAGCATGGCGGAACCGACGACAAGAAAGACAGTTATCAGTGTCGAGTGAAGGTAGAGATCTACCTGCTGAAAAATTATTTGGGAAACTCCAAAGAAGGGCAAGGCAGTGAATGCAGTGAAGTACATCAACGAGAAGCCAACACAAGCCAAGACTCTACGTGTCGTCACAACAGAGCGATAATGGTGCGGGTATGCTATGGCGATAAACTGGGCCAAAATAAGACCAAGAACAAACAGAAACGAAGAGTTAAGACCCCATTAAGACAAGTTACTTCCAATTTGCTCTAATGTGTTATACGGCTCGTCCAGTGTATGGGACCATTTCACATACCTTCTAACACGCGCTGTCAAAAAAGGCTCAACAATCAGGCCTGTTGTGAAATCGGCGAAGGCTAAAGCAATAATGCAATACATAGGCGGTGCACGGAAGCATTTGAGAGGATCTTTGAAGATGGTGAACAGCAACAACGCGTTACTGGTAATTGTTATTGGTGATAGAATGGCCAAGAAGATGCCAGTAAAAAGCTGAGTATGAAAATAGAATCCACAGTCTGCTGACGATGAATTAGACGGAAAAGTACTGTTCTTCATGGCTTTGCTCTTGAAAGATCTTCAAGAAATGGTATCATGTAGTTCTTCCACGTAATAAGTATTTTGGCAGGTTGTTAGAATTAAAATTATTTGATAAACGAATGACAGGGAGAGCTCTTAACTGTCTAGTTTTATGCTTAAAATAAAAAAAAATGGACAAGTTGAAGAAAAGGGTGCCAACAAATCATGACAGTTCTTTTGGTTACAATCCAGAAACTTGCCAACGAAACAATTTAATCAAAGAATCGCATGGGGAGGAACTTCGTAGATGTTGAAAACAAAAGGAAAATAGTAATACGACTAAACTCCTTCCTCGAATTCCTCCCTGATATCTCTGTTAACTCTAAAACAGCTGAAGTTGGTTGTATTGCAAGATAAATTTTGCCTTTCGCAGCTCGCTAAACTTCAAGGGAGATGTAGTGGAGGTAAACTGATGTTGTAGGCATGCAATCTCTCCGGAACCTTTATTTTTGGGACTGCTTCAAAGTGCAGTGGTATGTCGCTTAAAAATGACCCGTCATGTGCCGGCACTTTTCAAAATAGTTTGCACCTCACTCACTCTCACAGGTTTGTCTTCCTTCTTTCTCAGTCGCCTATTTAAATTTAGTCCATGTCACCGAGTCAATGCATGGCCAGCTTTATTTCTTTTAATACTGCTTCATGATTGATTACAACTCACTTTGGAATTGCGACAGTTTCGTACTACAAAAACAAATATGATGGTCATATTTTTATTTTACATTCTAAAAGTGCCACTGAGATCAAATTGTCGATATCCATTATTTTACATTTTCGTGCACAATAAGTCTTTTCGAAAGATCTTGCCAAATTTCAATCTATTACAAACATTAGAACTCACGTTTTTTGGACCTTAATGCTTGAAAAATGGAGTAAATGACGTCATACTCTCAAAAATACCACACGGGTTGAAATTACAATAACAATTGGTACTGCAATTCTCATAAAGAATAACAAAAAACTTTGCTCTTATATTCGTGCAATTTTCTGCAATAATTGTGATTATAAGACAAAAGACAAACGTACGAGAAAGCGCATAGACATTGACTTTGAAAGGGTTTCCTTTATTTTCGCACTGGTGCGGCTCACAAAAATAGAAGACGTTTGGCTTTGCTCAGGTGGCTTCAGCTATGCGATTCAAGAAAAATTCACTGCCTGACGAATTAATTTTTCTATAATATATGATACACCGAATTCATAATAGCGGCCAACCTAGGTCGAGTTAGCGGCCAAGCATGAAATCGAGGCGTTTTAGGATAGAACATTTAGAATTTGTAGAGAGAGAAAGAGAGAATGGACGATCGACTTAGGGAGAACGACATTCCTGGTTTGTCTAAGTGTAGAAAGGCAACGGAGTTAAATAACGGCACGTAATGCATGCAGAAGCGATGACGTTTAAAAATTAAACATAAGCAGACAAACTGATTTGTAAACTAAACTGTGTACTTCAATCTGTGTTAGAAATTTTAAGGGTTCACATTTAGGGTAGTTCAACTTCAGGTAGCTTACCTTTACACCACACTGTTCTCCATTAAACTTTACCAATATTTCGGTCCACAAAAAAGTTTAGTTCAGATATTTCAGTGCTTATACAATGCTCATACAGTGCTTAGACAGTGCTCAATTCGGTAGTTTCATTTCGTTGCAGTTTCGGGTTTTAGTACATGCCAAAATCTTCAGCCTTCGAACGGCTGAGCCATCCGTTCACAAAAAATCGTCAGCCGTTCGAAAGCCGTTCACGTTATCCGTTCGTGAATGGCTTATACGTTCACAAACCGCTTTGCTTATCCCTTCAAACGGTTTATCCGATGCGCTGGTCAGTGTATCCGCTCTCAAACGTCTTAAGCAAATTAATCCAACCGTTAGTAAACTCTATCCGTTCATTGCTTTACAGGTTGAAAAGGAAAATATAATAGACATGTGTAATCATAATAATCATTTAGCCGTTGACAAAAACAGGAAAGGTTATCAGTTCAAAAGAAAACTTTCAATCCACTCTACTATATGGCCAAGGTCACCGCTTTGTCAATGTGTGAATCGAAACGGACGTCATTTTGATTCAGTAGGCTGTTTACCACAAGTTGCACCAGAAGTTACGGACACTTAACGAAGAACAGCGAAAATTGTCGTCTACGATAATAATATCGGACAAGTTATAACACAGGACAGTTTCCTTGCAATTATTGTTCATGATTAATCGGCGATTAATTTTTAAACTCGTGGAAACGCGAAGCGTTGAGACGTGTTTCTTATGGGGACTCTGATATGCACATTTGTCACTCACTCACTCACTCACTCACTCCGGTGTAGACACTCTTCGTAATTAGTCAGGCCGAACGAGACCGCCCGAGGCTGACGTTGGAATGGCAACCTGAATGTAAAACTTCCTATCGCTGATTTTTTGATTTACCTTGCCATTAGATTGTGTAGAAGGAGACCCGTTTTAAAAAAGATTCTTGTTCATCTAATTACCGTTGTATGACTTATGATATTTATATTGTGAAGAATATTGTAAAGATAAGAACAAATAAGCATAAACAAACAGATGTACTACTCTAGGTCAATGATGGTTGTGACTTGAATAACTGTTATTCAATAAGTGTAATAAACAACAAGAAAAGTATTGTGTTTCAAGGCAAAGATATGTACTTTAGGTGGCGTCGACAAAATCGGCATCGGACCGGATCGGACCGGACTGGATCACGAATCGGATCACAGAAAAAAAAAGTTTTAACGAAAAAAAATCCCAAAAAGTCAAATCGTTTATGATCTAGTAATCACTAAAAAATAAAGGTGGAAAACTAAAGTATGTTAAATCTAAATAAGAAATGTTACATTACAAGCCAAATCCCTCTAAAGTAAGAAGTTCAAATAGGAAGGGATTTTTTAAAACAAAAGAAAACAACCTTGAGAATGTCAGAAAGCTGAACAAAAATTCACAAATTAGAAAGAGTTCACTATAGTTCACAGCTACAGACAACTGACCATGAGCTATTATAGCCAGCTAGCCAACTGTAGCGCAGATGGAATACATGAAATGAACATTGTAAAACCTATAAGTGAATCACAAACCCCTGATTCCTATGATTGAAAAGCAAACCAAGTTAGAAGTACCATTATCAGTTTCACAATGTTGGACCAAGAAAAGTGTTGGAAACGACAAAACGTCTTGTAAAAACAAGTGAACTGTTTCTGTGAACTGTTAATTAATCCACGAGTTTGACCATAGGTCTCCTTCCTTTTAAGACGGTTTGTCGGCTTCTTTGTGTCAAATCATCCAAATTCTTCGTTGGGTTTTTCACGTTTTTTGTTGCTAATATATTTTTCATCTTTACTCGCTTAGCCTTGAAACATTTTACTCAATTGAAATATTTTCTTTACTTCTTCTTCTTGACTTTGCGTCACTTATTTTTATCCAACATCGTGTTGTTGTGACGCATTGAATTTGCATTTTATCATGTTTTTACGACTGAGAAACTTGCTTGTTTTAAAATTTGGGTTGTATTTGGAAGCTACTTCCCACACCTTACACTAATGGCGGGTCTGGCTGGGAATGCTAATGAACCTTTCATATGCAGATTAGTATTTGGAATATTTCTTAGCCACGATGTGAGCCATCAGTGTTCTCCGCCTTTTCACTCTTTTGTCAAATATTCCTTTTCGGCTATTTGAATATCTTTCGATTCTCTTTTGAGACTTTTTTTCTGATGCAGTCTTCGACAGAACGTTTATCATCTGTCTTTATTTCAACACACCTGCCGGTGCTGTTCATACACCTCATGCCTGGGCAAGTAGATATCAAGCGAAAGAAAAGTATAAGCCCATAGCTTTCACTCAATCGTAATTATGGACTGAAAAAAGTACTTTATTCGTACCGGCATTGCTAATGCATTGCCTTTATTTCCGGTAAAACCAAACCATTAGGTTCAAACTGGGAATGAAGTTTTCTATCGTCTTAAGTGTGTAAAGGAGTTTGTAACTGATTCCACACTCGAATCGAAGCCGCTCGAATAGGGCCAGTGATGAACGTTTTGGTGTAAGTTGTTGTATTGCTCACATAATACTTCAAAGTCTCTCGAAATGTCGCTACAACTTCGGCTTCTATACTCTATTGCCTGGATGAAATAAATGAATATTCTCGCACCGAAAAACCTCTTGCTGTGGCCAAATACTGGTCGTGGAGGTTAATTTTGAGCCGGTCTTGATCCTTAACACTGATGATTTGAGACTTCGGGATTGTGCTGTTGAAATGTAAAATTCTCCATCGTCCTTACTTCAGTGGTTTCGGGTAAGACTTGATTTGAGTGGCAAGTAAGCACTAGTTTTAATGACCTGCGATATTTTCTCAGCCTCCAAGCGTAGATGAACGCATCTGACGCCACCTTCACGAACATCATCTCGTTCGCAACACTAATCGCAGCAGATAAATCAAGGTTATCTTGTAGAGTTTTCTGCTTCTTGTAAAGTCTGATATGCACTGTAATGATGTGTGGTAGAGAACACACGATAAAAATTCCTGATAAAAGCAAGGTAACGATGGTAAATTGTTTCTCGCTAATTCTGTTCGTACGAGGTATGCCTGTGTGTCTCCCATGTACAAGTTGACCCTGGACGCCACGTAAGCCCAAAATCCGACGAGATTCTGCAGCAAATTGGCGAAATGACCTCAGAAGCATGGCGGAACTGAGGGCAAGCAAAACTGTTATCAGCGTGGAGTGGAGATGCAAATCTACTTGAAACAACGTTTCTTTGGGAATTACAACGAACTGTAACAGAATGAATCCAGTGAAGTACGCCAACGAGAACCCAACACAAGCGAGGACCCTGCGTGTTGTCACTACTGAGCGATAGTGGTGTGGGTATGCTATGGCGATGTACTGCGTCAAAATAAGACCAAGAACAAACAGAAACGACGCATTAAGGCCCACGAAAGACAGCCAAATTCCAATTTGGTGTAAGGAATGGTGCGGCTCGCCTGGTGCAGGGAAACCTTTTATATACGTTGCCACACGGTGCGCTATAAAGAAAGGCTCAACAAGCAGGCCCGTTGTCAAATCAACAAAGGCTAAGGCAATGATGAAATATGTAGCTGGCGTACGAAAGCATTTCAGAGGGTCTTTAAAAAGAGTAGCAAGCAACAACACATTACTTGTAATTGTTATAGGTGATAGAATCGCCATACAGATGCCTGTAGCTAGCTGGGTGTAAAGGTACAGTCTGTGGTCTGTTGTTGGTGATTCAGATGGCAAAGTGCTGTTGCTCATGGTGTCAATAGGTCGCCTAAAGTTATTCGTTTTCTGCAATTTTTCAGCGGAGTTTAAGCCCCAAAGCTCTCTAAAAGCTGTAGTTTCCAGGTGTCTTCCACCAGTTGCAATGGTGCCGCTAGTTTTGCTAAGACAAGCGCGGAGACTCTAGGTTATTAGAATATACAACCAGGTTTTAGTGATGGACAACTGGCGAAAACTATCCACTCAGCTGGCGACGTAGACGTGTACATCAAATAAAAAGAGTATTTTTAGTCAGGTATCAGACCGATTGAATGGCGTACCTGTTAAGCCATTGCCAAAAAGGTTTTCTTTTCTTTACTGTCGAGCAGACTGAGAGATCCTATTTTGTCGATTTGTTTTTGTCAGAACATGAGATCAGACTTTAAGGAGTACGGGGTAAAAGGCCACCTATTAATTATTCGTTTGGTGAATCCTTTTAGAACTGAATGTCCGATTCATTGTAATTCTTTATAGTTTTTAAACGCATTGCAACTTTAAAACGAATCACCTTCTGTTGGATCAACTGTTTCTATACGTAAAGTTTACACAAGAACTGCAACATCTGACAAAACTATATAAGAATTAGAAATCTGATGTCCAAGGCTATCGTTTGCTGTTCGCAGATGCTAGGTGCGTTTAAACAATAATCTGTTTGAACCTTTTGAAATTTTAGACGGAAACTGACAAACGAAATAAAGTTTGTTGGTTTCCTTAATGACATTCTTGGTTAAAAGTAAATGATCTTTGCACTACCTCTTATTGATATTTATTTAAGGCACTTTGGATTCAAAAATCGTGAAGGTTAATGTCAGCTTCCCTTCAATTAAAATATTCGTTTGTTTTGTCATTTTCAGTATATTAAAAAGCAAGGTTCGGATGAGAGAAATCTTTGGAATTTTCCGGCTTTCATTTCGCTAGTGCAATTTTCACGGCAACTCAAATCATTAATTTGAAGGCAGCAAGAAATTTTTATGAGAAATAATTAAATTGTTGGATAAATAACTTCTATACGACATTGGAAGGCTGTTACGCTAAAACTGAACGGCGTGGGTTTCGGTGATGGCCTATGCAAAAATCAGTGCCGATTATTTCCTGTTGTAAGCTTGGAAATTTTACATTTTTCATTTCATTTGTTTCAGTTTAGTGACGTTTTGCGATAACGTGGCCTTAACAATATTCATAGGATTATGAAAGACGCACCGAAAAAAACAATTGTCTGACCGCTGAATAAAACATTGTGTACCGGCGTGGAACCTTTTTCATAAAACACCTTCCCTCTTTGCCTATTTCTCTCTTTCACCGTCAAAAACACATGCAACTTCTGTTAAACACAAAATAAAAGCAAGAACAATTGTATCAAGGAATGATGATCGACAATCAATTGCAGAATTTATGACTAACGACTAGGTTCTCATGCAAGAGTGTCTCGTCATCTAATGGGACACCACCAGCAGCGCTAACTCGCTTAAAACGCTAAACGGCCTCAAACACCGTGAAACAACAAAGTAACACACCGCTCGTAGACAAAGAGTCCCGTTCGCGTAAGGTTTTATTTACATTAGTTATTTCCTCTACTCTCGCGCTTAAGCCGCCTGTGATTTACCATAAAGTGCTATTAAAAAAAATGTGTAGCGAACCTTATTCCGTAATGAAATAAATGTTTCTCATAACATACAAATAAAAAATTCAGGGAGAAGAACTGATCGCCCTGCTCAGCTGATTGCCTCTAATCCGCTTGGATTACATAATAAAACAAATGAAAAAAGCTAACCGTGAAAAGGGCTATTGAGGAAGATTTTCAGTTCGAAAATTGTGATTACCTTCAATGCAAGTTGCCGGCGAGAGCGAGGTATTTCTATAGCCTACGTGTAGCTGTACCCACCCCCTCCTCCCCGAGAAAAAACGCCAATACCTGAAAAAGTATATAGGAAAGTAGTACACCATAGCTAAATCTTTGATTTGGGCATCCATGTTCTGATTAATTGACAGCTGTAGAAACAAGCTACCCGCTGACCAGTCTCTTGACCATATTACGGGCTCAGATTTAGATCACGAGGTCGTTTGTTTTTATTAAGTTAACCTCTGAACAGGGACTGGTTTTTCGATTGGATCGTTTTCTCCAGTGACGTGATTACTCCAGTGGTGCGTTGTAGACTTTCTTCCGACATTTTCCTTACCCAATCGTCTCTTGGAAAATCTCTATATGTTGTGTAAGTAACTTCTACAGTCTTGGTTACTTGGGTATACTTTGTTAAAATTTAACTGAAAAAAGCGAAATCACGCGTTTAACATTTACATGCTCGCAGTTGATCACTTTGTGAGTTTTTGATCCAAGAAAACCAAATCCTACTTTTCTTTATTGCTAGTTATTGCAATCTGGAGCTCTACTTTTAGGTTACTTTGGGCTAAGCTGGGATCACCAAAATTACTTTTGCAGCAAAAAGTGACTAAGATGGGGTCTTTAACTAGGCGCATGATAGACTACAATCGGCGACAAAATTGTTGACACAGTCACCTTTTTAACCCCCTATTTCGTCACTGTGATCCCTTTTAGCCCCCCTAGCTTGTCCTTTCAGCCCCCCCCCTTCCCCCCCAGACTGAATGTTGTGCCGCAATTGCTGTGATCCTGAGGAACAAACAAGCAACATTGAATGGGGGAACGGGGTGTTTTCCACAGTTTTCCACACACCATGGTGGTGTTATTCCGTGCACTAAACGGACTATAGAAAGACAATGTGTCAACTAAATATGTCGCTGATTGTAGAAAAGGTTCAGGGTTTATGAGAAGCCAGTGGCGCATACCCAGAAAAAATTGACTCAAGCACTCCGCTCGGAAGGCGACACAGCCCAAAAGTTTCCTTACTTACAGTGACTCCTAAATGAACGTTCTACAGTGAGAGATCTAGATCGAATTTACTCTTTCAGATATGGAGACTAGGATAGGACTGATCTTTCTGGATTTGCACCGGTTCTGACCGAGTTAACACATCTATTTGACTTAACAGCCTCTATTTGATTTCATGTAGGACTACAATGCGAAAGATTTTAGTTGAATGAGGTGGAAAAGACATTTGATAACAAAGAAGTCAAGGATAACGAAAAGTAATGAATGCACGAAGAAACAATTTAATAGCGTGATACAAATAAGCCTATAAAGCGCTTATAATGTAATGTCATTTTTATTATCCCTTTTACACCTTAATATGTAAACAAAAATGAAAACGCAGAACTATGATAGTTAAACTACTTTTTGAGTCGTTTAAAATCCCTCCCTCCATGTCACTACACTTTTTACGTCGGTTAATGGTATTTCGCTGGATTGTTTTCACTTGATTGCTTGATCGTTGGAGGTCTGAAGGGAAAAAATGAATATAGTCAGTTACCTATTACTGCGTTGTATGAACGTAGATAAATTTAATCACTAAAGTAATTACTCTTCAATCAATAAATAAATCAATAAACAAACCAACCAAACAGTTAATCCGCTAGACGTCAGTAAGTCTGGGGCGGGGTTAATCAGACAGAGTTATTTAAAACATTGAAAAGACAACATTGCCGTGCTGCTGGAATTATTTTTGGCTTTCCACCGGACATGCCAACAGTTGACGTTTTAGGTACCGTTAAGTGGAACACTTTAACATATATGTATAAACGGTCTTTAATTAAACTTTTTTTCAAGGGTTATCATGGCATGCTCCCAGGCACTTTGGCTGAAGAGTTGATTATCCACGGCAACAGACCTTCTTCACGACTGAAGTCTGGGCTGATTGTACCGAGTTTTGCCTCCAAATACGTTAAAAACTCCATTTCCCACAGAGGGGCTGTCCTCTGGAACGCTATAGGGTGAACTAATAGATCGATACTAGAGAGAACAGACCTGAAATCTTTTTTGAAGAATGTTGTT
>OMLO01003404.1_pt1 | contig 13119 bp, 6 predicted proteins | sample 1674811 | NCBI WGS metagenome assembly OMLO01 (sample SAMN06265003, study PRJEB25207) | coral metagenome | isolation source: Coral host | place: Mexico:La Bocana,Puerto Morelos, Mexico | collected 2008-11-13
GTAAATCATTATCTGTCCGCAGTAGAAGTTTAAAAAAAATCTATCGAGTAGAAAATTTTCGCGCGAACGTCCTTAAGCCCTACGCAACGTTTTGCTCATCTTGAATAACCTAACTTTTTTAAGTTCTTTATCTGTAATTCCTAACCATCCTTCTTCCTTCATGGTTCATTATTATCTCTTCAATGGTGTTTTTGTCTTTTGTATTTTCAGGTTTTTCTCAATTAAAAGGTAATTTTGTACGTGGCAGTCATGCGTGTTATGTTTGGTAAAGCCAAAAGGTGAAAACTGGGGTTAACTACTAGGGCTTTTGGATTTGGGTCTCAGGGGAGCTCGTTTTTTTTTCTTATTAGTGATGTATGAGACACATGAGCAGTCATAAAGTTTACTTGTTTCCTAGCAACAGATATTACCATAGCAACTACACGTTGGACAAATTATGTTTCCAACACAAAAAATTCAACCATTTTGACAGTAAAAAAAACGGAAAGAAACATATGGTGTTTGTAAAAGACGTGACTTTAAACTTCTGTCCCCACTTAATAATTTGACAGACTGAAGAAATGGCCACATTCTTTTTACATTTTAATACTTTTCTGTATATGTTTGAAATGTGTCAGCCAGACCTAGAAACGAGATTCTTGTAGCCCATTTAAAACACAGCAGATTTCTCTGTGAAGAGGTGAACAACTGCTTCCCAAAAGTGCTTCAACTGCTCTCACTCTGTATAGTGCTGGGATCCATTGTTCATATGAAAAAGTGTCACCATGTCACAAACTGGAGGGTGCAAAATAATATTATTGCCATCAAAACTAAAAACAGTGTTTGCGAGTGAAAATAAACTGTGCGCAAGTCAGTTTGGTCACCATAGTCTGGGCCAGTGATCTTCGCTCATTGTTTCTTGACCTTGAGGAAGCCTGCTGTGCTTGAGAAATATTTAGCATCTTGCGCTTTTTTCTCCACTGCCTGAGGACTGACAATCTCCAGGCCCTGGAGTGGAGTGAAGGCAACACTGGAGGCTGTCCCTGACACAGCTCTGCGAATGGTTGTCTGGCCACCCATACCTTGAGACTGCTGAAGGCTCCGCTGTAAATACAACATAAATCACTTTGAGTCAGGTACAGGCTGAGCCTTAAATAAACTTCAAGAAAGTGTTGGACACAAGCAGCACTCCAAAAGATGTTCTACCATAGCAGGCATGAAAACAGCAGTAGTAAGAGACTAAGGCAAGAGATGAATTTCTTACTCTTAGTCCGTCTATATTTCATAAGCTATATATAGCATCAATTTTTCCAACAAGGGAACTCCAAGCAGCTCTGAGTGAGTCAATAAGGGCAACCTCAATGTAACTTAAAATGATTTTGCAGTAGTATTTATGTATCTTTTAGCAAGACTCCAGCTTTTAACAACAATCCTTGGTGAATAACAATACCAAAACCAATCTTCAGTCAGTTTAAACTAAATCTTTTCACAAAAAAGGCAACAATAACAGTGCCTATAAGTTTATAGTTAATCCACTTTCTCAAAGAAGAGCAAAATATCCACTTCTTACCTGCAGACGTTTGGAGATGGACACCTGAGTCTTTTTGTCAACAGCTGGCGTTCGCACTCGGCCTGTGTTCTCCTTCCTACCCATCGTTCCCACAGAGAAACCCAAGTCAGTCTGGTAAACATCCTCACCAATCTGACCAAACTCTAATCTGTTAGCTTGCCTCCTCATCTCAGTCACAGCAAACTTCTCTTTCATTTTCCGTACTCTGCGGCCACCCCTCTTCTTGCGAGGAGCATCATCTGGCCTTGGCAGTGCTTTGGCTTCCTTAAGAGGGGGTGGCTCTGTCCACTTGTCAAACTTTCCTTCAATATTCTCCCTAAGCTGCTGCCCCACAGATCCATCTCTGCTCTCGTTGAAGCTGTCAACTCTTGCTGCAAGCGAACACTTTGATGCCACTACTCTGGCAGCTTTCTTTCTTAAATCAGCAGGCATGTCCTAAAAAATATTTGGATGAAGGTTTTTCACTCAGGTAACATCACCGTTGCATTGTATCGGATTGCACACTGGTTTAATAGCACTTGTTTAAAGTGCCTATGAAATGAAAAATAATTACTGCTTATTTGAAACTATAAGAATGGCATTTTCTTTTTTGGAATATCTTTTCTCTTTTTAGGGATAACATAGATATTTCAGAGATATGCAAATTAGGAAAGTGATGATGTCATGAAGTTTGCAACTTAAATGGTAAAATACTGAATAAGGAATATCTCTGGTAATATAAAAGCTGTGTTCTTCAAACTTGGCACCAGAAATGTTTATCACAAAAGAAACTAAATAATACCCATAGTTTTGTTCTCATGGAAACTCTATTGGCTCTGGTCTTGTTCTGTCAAAAACCAACTATTCTCATTTTCAACCCTTTAAAGTAAGTCAGAGGGTCCTGTTTGGAACAAGCATGGTAACCATACTACCCTAACTCTCATCATTTGACTGGCTGGAGTAGATGGTCCATGGTTAAGACAAAAACTGGGAATTGTTATTTTAATTAAGACAGGACCAGCGGTGGAACTGTTGTCATGGTAACAGGACAACAGGTGTCATTTTATATCTTTTGTGAAAAACGTCAGTCTCTCGTCATTTACTAAGCTTTGGTGGCAGCTGATGGAAGTGGACAGAAACTCTCATCTCATACAGTCTGATCCAATATTAACAGAAAAAAATGCAGTCTGAAATGTCAGATGTCTTCTCCTACTAATCTCCAAGAGGCATGGGTGAGACTGGGATTAGGCTGAGAGGATGGCTGGCATTTCAGACCATTGAAAAATGCTGTACACACCTGTATAAATTCACTGAAGTAAATGTGTCCTGTATGTGGCATGATTGCTGTACTGGAAAATCCAGACAAAGTTTTCTTCTGGGATCCCAACAAAAGAACATTACACGCTGGCATTTTAGACAAGCTTGTTAGTCCACCAGCTGATCCCATGAGCTTGGCAGCAGTTGATGCCCCAACGATGATAGACAGATTAGGTGCAATAAATGTCATTCTAGATTCAACATACTGAAATATCTTGAACTTCGCATCCAGCAGATCACTAACAGTCTTACAAGCTTCCATGAGACGTTCTACTTCATCGTCTTCGAGCTTTTCTCCCTGAGTAGTCGAAGCTGTGACGCTAACGACCATCTTCGTAGCTGGAGGAAGGATGTCTGTCAAGTCAACTTTAGATGCTTCTAAATCATTACCTAAAAGTTCTACAGTACGGATATAGTCCATCGGATTCGGAACTAGTGATTCCAACTCTGGGAAACGTTTCACGTAAAGATCTCGGAGATATTTGTGAATGATGTTGACTTCGTTGTCGATTTCAGCCGTGAGATTGTTAGCTTCCACAATCAGCTGATACTCAGGGTCGACTTCCACCGGACCGAACACTCGGTCGCGGGTTTCGTTCCCGAATCGTTCTATCCCAGCGAGAACGTCATTTAGCTGTTTACTATCTTTTAGTTTAGCAACACTTTTGACGGATTTTGAATCCGTGTCTAGCCCGCTTGTTGTTTCCATCGCCTCTTCGATTCCATCTTCATTGTCTCTGAACTCGACGTCACCTTCCTCGGCGGCCTCTTCTAAATCTGCCAAAAGTTCGTCCGCGAGAGACATTATGCAATAGGTTCACTATGCAAGAACAACTGCTCACTGTCCAAGAAGAACTCTGAGTTCTTCAAAGAAGAAACTAACCCTAGTTAAGTGTCTTGCAAAGCCTGCCTAACTGTCTCGCGTTCTCAACGTAAAAGGAACGGGAAATTAAGGGGTGGCTACCAAGCAAGTGATACAACGCATGATGCATAAAGAATACGCGCCGGCGGTTCTGATTGACATCGACGCTTGAAAACGTTCCTCTAAGTTTCAGAAAAGACGACGCTGAAATCGTAAAATATCTCGGAGGAAAAATGACATCCTTGTAAGAAACGACTTATATTTGTTTTTCTTGTTATCATAAAGTTTGCGTAGTGTTTTCTTTTTATACAATCTGACTTGTCGATGCTGGAGATCTCTGAGGCGAAGTTGTAGTTGTCATCAAGATGGTTTGTCATTACACCTCTTGACTCTCTTCTTTTCTCCATAGAATGGGCAAACCGAAGAGCGAGATGACTCCAGAAGAGCTGGCTCAAAGAGAGCAAGAAGAATTCAACACGGGGCCTCTGTCCGTTTTAACGCAATCTGTAAAGAACAACACTCAAGTTCTGATCAACTGTCGAAACAACAAAAAGCTACTTGCTAGGGTGAAAGCGTTCGACAGGCATTGTAACATGGTTCTTGAGAACGTCAAAGAAATGTGGACTGAGACACCGAAGTCTGGAAAAGGAAAAAAGGCAAAGCCAGTTAATAAGGACAGATACATCGCCAAGATGTTCCTCAGGGGAGATTCTGTGATTTTGGTTTTAAGAAATCCAATGGCAACCGCAGGAAAGTAGACGCATGATTTGTAATATACTCGGCATAAAATCGTACTTTGATGTCATTTTGACTGTTTGGCTTCTAAGTTGGAGCAGCGTTACAAACACTACTGCTACAGTATCATCTAACAGGATGTTTTTTCATAAGTATTTTATACATAATACAGTGTAAGTAGGTCAGTATATTAAAGAATTCACAAGACAGCCCAGCAGACTGTTTTACCTCGTAATCGTCTCTCCTACAGTTGCATATATTGTGGCAATACAGCTGTGTTGAGGTTATGAAGCATACAAAACAATGTATACAATGGATTAAGGAAATGGTTGTTTAATGGTTGCTCGATCGAGACCAATCATTAGCTAGAAAAAATCTGTCACTGCCCATAAAAACAATCAGCATTGATGTGTATGCTTCTGCCAAAACAGATGAATAGCAATACTAGCCAGGTACAGACATCATATAGGCTGTTCCTGCTTTCCATACAAATTTCACTGGAACAAAATCAGGGAGGACATTGCAATACATGTACAGTATGTGTATGTATTTCATAATAGTTTTACTTGGCAGTCAAACTGCAAGGCCAAGGTCTAAGCTCTTGAGCTTCTTTTCTGAATGCTCTACCTGATGAATGGGCATAATGTATTTGCTGTTTCTCTGTTCAGGCTTACACTGTTTCCCATTGATTCCAAACAGTAATATGAAGTCTTGGTTGAAATCTGACTAAAGTATTTCTTCACTACTGCTTCAGATGAAATTTAATCACCCATGAACCTACTTTGTTACCTTTTAACTCTAGGCTATTATTACACCATCAAAAGTACTTCTAAGAAAAAAAAATTCAATTTGAATAAAAGCCACTTTCAAAATTTCTGCCATTCCATTCTAGTCCTAGTTTCTTTGAGCAACTAGGATTTTTGGCAACTCCCACAGCCAGTGGATTGTATCACAGGTTATCCTGGGCTGCATTTGTCTGGTTGCCATTAACCCTATCCAGTGCTCAAACCAGGATTGCTTGATCAATACCACACTGCACTAATTATAAAGCCACCCACCACAGCACTCAGTTCAACTGGTTCTCTTAAATCATGCAACGTTATATACAAGATACACCATTGAACTGGGTAAAAAAAAGTTCAGTTCTGGCCCTATCTCTATCATATAGAGTTGCATAACAGCAAGGGCAACTCTTCAGGTAGGCTCACTTTTGACTGCTCTCTCTGGCTGAAGGGAGGGCTTGAGAGCTGGCTAATTCCCACAATGGTGGCTGGTAATTGAGCCTAATCTTCATGGACTTCACAGGATCTTGAACAGAAAATTAATGGATGTTCCCTAATGGCACCTACAGACTTGGAAATTTGGACTTGAGTCTGACATTACTTCAGACTTTACTCCTTCACAACACAAAGCTACATTGGCAAACCATTACCTTGGTAAATCAATGTTCAAAATAAAAACTCTGTTATTCAAAGTCATTGTTTATTTTAACTAATTGAAAATATTTTAAGATTACAATGAGTGCTCTGTAAGGGCCCTTTATTGCCCTGTTTTCATAATTCTTTAAACATTATTATTGTGAATGCATGAATAAATGCATAAATTTATTACAATAAAGTGATTTAAAATACAGTAATTACTAGCTAAAATTTCATTTTAATTGCTAGAAAATTAAAATGTTATGTGCATACGTCATGTAAGTTAGTTTGACTTCTAGGAATAGGAAAGTACCAGTAATGTTTGTAGAAAAAGTATTGTGATAAAAAATGACTTATTTAGCTAATTCTAGAAACTGGCTTAAAAATATGTTTTAAAAAAAATACCCAGTAATTTCATTAGTCATAAACTTGTCTTTTTAAATTTTGTTTTTAAAAAGTCAAAGCTTAAACAAAGTAAATGGGTAAAACAAATACCCTTACTGTCAATACTTATCATAGTGTATCTGTTAAATACACAGTCAAGCTTAAAGTACAAACAAAGTACAAACACTACTTTTGTGGAAACAAAGACATCCACGTAACTGATAAAATATAAAATCCACTGTCTCATTTTATGAGATCAATGCTAGTTTAAAAAACAAAACCCATTAGGGGTAATTGCACAAACCCCAAGTCTCACAGTTACAATTATAGAAGGTAAACACACCAATAGTAGGAGAAGATTTTGGAGTCTTACAGTGCGACTCAAAAAAAAAGTGAATGCTGAAATCAATAATGACAACACTGTGCTCTAGAAGTGCCCATGTGCCACAGGCAACTAACGTTTGCCTTTTTTCACATGAGCTTAAGTGCTTTCATGGTTAGGAACGTTTGGGCTCTTAGCAATTTTTCTAAGGTTATGGCTGAATGAGATTAATGTCAATTCTGTATGTGTGGCGAGGAGAGACTTATTTGATGAGATGCGCAAACCACAAATGCTGACTGATTTTTTTCTGTGGTTTGATCTACTTTCTAATTAGTCATATCATATTGGCACAATTAACAATGTTATTTATTTTGAACCTCCACATGGGAACTGAGTATCTAAATCCAACCTCCCCTCCCACTTAAAGTCATTATCCACTGGCATTGTTCAGTTTGTCCTTGCTGAAGGTAACAACACCTTCATCCCCCAAAGTACTGTAAGCTGGGTTTGTGTACATCATCTCTCCACCTGAGTAGTTGACATCCTCCTCGCCCCCAAATCCAAATCCTTAGAAAAAATAATGTTACAATGATATTAAATAACATTGGCTAGACACTGACAATTTTAAATTCATCCCTCATGTTATCATTGGCAACATCAAAGCTACCATTGTCCTCGAACTCCCCTTACAGATGCCTCTATACCATGTTAAGTTCAATTAGTCCAAGAGAAACCAGAATTCATACAATCTTCCTCTCTACAATACATGCACAGACAGCTTCAAAAAATAGACACATGGCTCAGATAATTTTTAAAACAAAATTTCCTTGTCTATATAAAAACATCTAATAAAATAATTTGCAGCAACCTTCAGATAAAATTCCATGACTTTTCACTAACTTTGAACAGGGATTTAGAAATTCCCTGGTACAAAAACTCCCTGACCATTCCCTGCCCTTGAATAAAACCTAATTTTCTCTGACTTTTCCTGGACTGTGGCAACCCTGTGTAGAGAACTGTCTTCAGTTGGCTTCAACAGTGAACATCAGCTTAGCCGTTGAGTAAAATTGTGATCATATATTTTGAAGAATGATCATTGGTGTAGTGATTGATCCATTTTTTCAGTATTTCATATTAAAAAGAAAATCTAGCTTTATGTTCACATACAAATGTATGCACAGAGCTTACACACTGATCATACAAACATAAGAGAGAGTTCATATGGACAGCTTAGAAGCTCACATGGGTTTGGGCCATAGTTAGGTAAAAAGAAATTGGGAAACTCAGGCTCCCAAGGTTTAGCAAGTTCATCAACCCCTTGCATAAGTTTACGGTAAAAAGCTTTAAAGGAACATACTTTGAGCCTTGGGCTTTGCAGACTTTCTTCTCATGTAGAACCACATGGCTGCAGCTCCAGCAACTACACCCATGATGGAAAAAGGCACTGCAATGCCAATATTTCTGTTTCTGACAGCTGTGTTGAGAAATGTGAATTGCTTTAGATTCCTTAACATATTAAATTAAACAAAATATAATGTTGACAGAAAGAAATTTCAATGTAATTTATTATGTTTGCTATCACAAGAGATGCTGTCAGATTCCAAAACATTGCAACACACAACAAAAAAGTTGAAAATCATCATTACATCTTGAGTTCAAAATTTCAAGATAAGACCAAACATTTCACAGAGCCACACTTTTGTAGGCACAGTACGAGTCTGCTCATCATGTCAAGAAAGAAAAATTGTCATCCCCAAGAAACAGTGCTTATCAGAGGTCTGTGCTGCAAACAAAACCATCTGCAACCTATACTAACAGCTAACACATAATAATTATTGGTTTATTTTCATATCACCTGGCTCACCTTTTTCTTTATCTTTCGCTTCTTGCTCTCGCTGTTTTGCCTCCGCTACATGATGTCAAGAAATGGTAAAACAAATTTTGTGAATGATCTTGCTCATTTCAACAGGTCCTCCAAATCAACAACCAACACCTTATTCAATTCGCAGTAGTTAAATCAAAGTTACCAATATTTTACTGCCCCATTTTGGGGAAAACTATTACACTCATTACCTTGTTGTCTTTCTATTTCTTTAGCTGTGGTGTTCGTTTTGCATTTATCACCTTTTGGAAACAAAGATGTTTAATTGATGAGTATGTTCTAACCATAAACAGACCTGGATGCAGAATGACACATGAAGCAAAACTATAAAACAAGCTGTTACCTTCAAATCCCTTGAAACAAGTGCAAAAGGTACGCTGTGTTTCTTTGTCACATTCACATGCTCCCTGGCCACAGCCACAAACATCTTCTTCAGAATTGACTGTAAAAAAATAAATATAAATGTCAGTTATATTGGTTGTAAGCCCAGTTACAAAATATTATTTGATTGTAGGCAATGAATACATAGGTTGTTATAAAGATAATATCATAGGTCTGCAAAGCATGCTAAGGCTAAAAGCTCTGAGCTGTTTGCATAAACTGCAGACCTATAATGTTGGCCAAATAGGTTTAGTCACTTGTAAGTAACTTGACTTGGCCCAAAGCACTCTGGATCAGGCTTTTAGCCAGGATTTGAAAAGTGGGCATCCAAAATACACTATATAGTGCCTGCTCAAATAAACAATTTACAAGGTAACATATGAAAAATTAAACAATTTTCTTTATAAAGTGACGGTCCACTGAATCTTGGACGCACATCTGGCTAAAAGCCTGCTCTGGATTAGAAATGAAATCCAACTTACACTGATCACAGTTCCTCCCACTCCAACCAGGACAACAGTCACATTCAAAATCATTCACTTTGTCAATACACTTTCCTCCGTGCTGACACAGAGAGGGTGTACAATCATCAATATCTATAAACAGAGAAACATTTATTATATCATACCTAAATGTTACACCAGGAACAAAGAGATGACTACAGTAGTGTACAAATTGTTGCCACTGTACGTAAGTGGCTTTCGCTGATTTAGAACCTAAACAGATTTTTGAGGTAGTCGATAAGAGTATCCATCACATACTGTCTGATCATTGCAACTGATCACCAATTACAAAAATTAGGAGTCAAAATTTTTTGACCATTCACCATTGTGTGAACAACAATATTTATTAAATGTGGTGTCATGTGACACTCGATTGTGGAAGTCTCTATATATAACAACACTTTATTTGAGCATGCTTGCAGATTTGATTAAACTTTCAGTGGATTCTTGTTCTCAATTAAGTGTTTTCCAACAAGCATGATTTGGGTAAAATACAGCAAATAGCCGAATGATTAGTTGAAAAGTAATAATTTTTTATTCATGAAATGGTGAACAGAGTCATGCATGTGCCTAGGAAGTGTTAAACATACTTGTTGTACACTCTGGGCCTGTGAAACCTATGGGACAAACACATTTGTAGCTGCCCAACGTGTTCATGCACTGATATCCTGCTGGACAGATGGCATCACCTGTTGTGCATTCATTGGCATCTGGGGATAAATAACATAATTTTATCCATAACAAAAAAACATTATGATATCGCCCCACTTATCATGTAAGGACATAACCATTAGAAATCAAGCAAGTTAAAATGCTACACTAGGGTATTATGGGGAGCAGGGATGGTGCAGTGGTGAGAGTGCTCATCTCCCACCAGGTGGCACGAGTGTGATTCTAACCCATTCTAACCCAGTCTGTTGCTGGTTTTTGTCTTGTTCTGAGGGACTTTTTCTCTGGGTACTGCAGTTTTACTCCCTCCTGAAAAACCAAAATTCCAAAGTCCAATTTGACCAGGATAGAGAACCCACATGAAATCAAACTGGGGCTGATATGGCTAATTCCCTAAAAATATTATACCGATAATTTATTGTTCTCAGCACTGAACACCATGCCCTTATTTCATTTAAGCTGAACAAAAGCAACCAACCTTGGCCCTCATTACATCTGTCACCAGTGAACCCTGGTAGGCATTTACAGGTGTAAGATTGGATGCCATCGACACAGGTGCCTCCATTGAGACTGTAGAATGAAAAGGAAAGGTTTCCACATAAAATTGGAGGAGGTCATAAACACAAAAATGCATGCTTTTTGCACATCCAACAATGCAAGAGGACAGTAATAAACGGTAGGGACAGTAACAGGTCAAGCATGTAAAGGTTGCACGTGTCCACAACGGGAGCTTTTGTGGTACCTTTTAGGGTATTGACCTGAAAAATGTGACATGAGACATTTGAAAATAAACTTACTTTAATTTTGTCTCAGAACTGGGGCTGCTTAGGGGTGAAAAATATTTCAAGTCAGGCCCACAAAACAGTATCTTGGTATCTCTTTTCAAAATTCTCATGAGCACACTATCCTCTTAATATGGGAGTCCTTCTAGCCCTGGGGATGCACTATGACCCATAAGTAGGTCAAATAATCCACAAATGACACCCTGACAATGAACAGTGGATTACTTTGTTTTCCATGGGAATGAGAGAATTTTATATTGTTTTGTCTAACAAAAGTCAATAAAATTAGTTTTCAACACGTCATATTCACTCACCAAGAGTCGGCTTTACAGTCATTGATCCCTAGATCAGAAAAAATAGAAACAAATAATTATGTTTCTTTTTATGTACAAAATCAATTTAAATTTATCTTAATGGGAACTGAGTAACACCTAACACCAGGATAGAAAAACACCACAGAAGTAATAATAATAATAATAACAATAATAATAATAATAATAATAATAATAATAGTAATAATAATAATAATAATAATGATAATAATAATAGTAATAATAATAATAATAATAATAATAGTAATAATAATAATAATGATAATAATAATAATAGTCATAATTGGAACTTATATAGTGCATTTTTCATGCCAAACATGATAAAATGCACTTTACAATTTGATAACGTGATAAAAAATAAATGAAATTTACAAGCAGTTAAGGTTGAAATTAAAAAAAGAATAAATCATTATAATAATAATAATAATTACAAAGTAAACAATAAATATTTAATGAATTAAAATATGTAAAATTTACAAATTCAAAGCTTGTTTAAAAAGATATGTTTTAAGGTGGCACTAAAACTTGAGAGTGAGTCAAGGCTAGATATTTTGCAGGGTAGGCAGGTTTGTTTTTGCAGCTTCGGGGCTGCATAACAAAATGCCCTTCCTCCTAAAGTAAAATAAACAAGGATAAAGACAACAGATTCTAGAGACAATTAACTTCAAAATATTCAACAAGCTTTTCAAGATGTCTGACAATGCTCTTAATAGAGAGCTCAAATAATTATACAAAAATAAATTTGTTTTCAACCCTGCTATGTGATCTATTTCTGTACATAGATTGAAGTTTTTTCTTCAACCATTATCTTTACTAGCAGGTTCATAGTTTTTTAGCTTTCTAAACTTACTTATGTTACAATCTTCTCCAGTGAAGTCCTCTTTACAATGACACTTAAATCCACCTGGCAAGTCCAGGCAATCTGCATTAGTACCGCAGGACGAGTTCAAGCACTCATTTATGTCTAAAAGGAAACACACAAAATGCCAAGTTAAGAAAAAGTTGATATCTAAATTTAGTTTGAATCTTAGCTATTAAAAAGAACTTTGTTATGAGCTAATAATCATTTTGTTATGCTTGCGAGTAGTGGATAATGGAATCTAGTGCACCTCCTCCCTTCTAGCAGTTTTGTTTGTTTTAGCCTCGACCTGAAGATTATTTTCTCACCCTTATTCCTCTTGAATCACAAACATTGTTTAATCTGATTGACTGGAAATAGTAGTATAAGATCAAGTAATGTCTGACCAAACACTGGACACTGATTCACGTCAACATTTTTCAACTTCACACTGAAGTAATGTAAAATGTAACATAACGTAATAGGATTGATTGCATGTACAGTTTCACACATCTCTTTACCAGATATTAATAACTAATCTAATAAATCGACCAGATCATGTACTTCAATTCTCACCTATTTCACACCTTTCTCCTTCAAAACCTTCTTCACAACTGCAAGTAAAATTCTCTCCCACATCTGTGCAGTTGCCATTTAAACAAGGGTTGGGATCTTCACACCATGATGAGTCTAAGAAAATACAACAGGAACAGCGATCCACATTATATTCCCCAGTTCACCTTCTGTAATCATACAGAACAGATGTCTTGTAACAGACAGTCTGTCAAGGTTTATCGATCATTGTCTTAAATTGCCTAGAACTGCACAACCACAGTTTATCTCTGTCAATATTACCATTTGTAAATAATTTTTTGTAAATTAAACATTTTTGTTTCATTATGATCGAGTCTTATTCACTAACAAAAGGTTGACATTTGGTAGCGGTAGGAGGTTTATTTCTTCAATAATGAAAAAACAAATCCAGTTGTTATCACTTAATACTCACTTGACTGGCAGTATATTCCCTTCAGTCCTGGAGGACAGACACAGTCATATCCATTTAGCTTGTCCACACAAGTCGAATTAGAGGTGCAGTTGTTTTTCTGACAGTCATCAATATCTTACAATGAATAGACAATTAATTAACAACAAATTAATGTTGTCTT
>OMLO01003405.1_pt1 | contig 13116 bp, 5 predicted proteins | sample 1674811 | NCBI WGS metagenome assembly OMLO01 (sample SAMN06265003, study PRJEB25207) | coral metagenome | isolation source: Coral host | place: Mexico:La Bocana,Puerto Morelos, Mexico | collected 2008-11-13
GTTTTGAAACCCCTGCTGCAGTAGTGTACATGTGTATGAGTAGTTTAGGAACTTGACTGCTGTTCACTAACCTGCCCGTACAAAGTGTGAAGCAGAGAGTGGCCTGTCCTGTCAGCAACAGCACAACATCTGTGTGCCTGACCACCCTTGCCATAATTGTAGCTCTGACCACCAAATGCCCGTTGATAAATTTCACCTTTCTCTGTGCGACTGAATGGCATGCCATAATTTTCAAGCTGTAATAAACAATCATGACAACACTCAACAACTAATATATAACATACTGTAGCAGCATTTTATCATTGCTCTATAGGTCCCGGGAAAATAACAAAAAAGGTAAACTTTCCATTTATATGGTGTTCTGTTGCCCTTCTTCCCTATTTAAAAGGCAGGTATAATTTTGCCAGTGCAAATACATGTATGTCATCTGCCATACTTGCCTGGCTGACAACTTGTAGAAAAAAATAATACTGATCCCTGTTAATGTTTAATTAACACATCTGGATTGGAATAATACATGTATATTTCATAGCATCTTTTCAACTGGTCAGAAATGGCATGTAAATATGTGCACAATTCATTACTGAACAGAGCATTAATCTTTGATATTTAAGATGGACACATTGAGCAATGGTTTGTATTGTGGCCAGATATAGGTCAAAATAACAGTAGACTGAAAAAACTTGGCCTTATGCACTTGCTAGTGTGCACAGATTGGATGACACCAAGTGAACCTGATACACGTATGTCACTATGGTACGATTAGGTGTTTACCACACCCAAATTCAGCCAAGTGACCATGACATCATAGCCATTGTTATCAGATCATTGACTTTATATAGCATGACATCAGGACAGTAGAGATGGGTTGTTGTAGTTAAAAACTAAATTCAGGTAAAAATAATTTTAACCTAGTTTGATTCTCAATTTCCTTTGTCTTCTCACGCTAATAAGGATTACGAGACGAAGGAATTTAATTTTTACCCGGATTTAATTTTTAACTACAACATTGTTTTGATTGGCTGAATGTAAAGAAAGTAATGTAGCTGGGTACACACCTCAATCACTGACTTGGGTGCCTCTTCAGTCATGTAGTGAATAGCATCCTGATCACCTAGCCAATCACTGCCTTTCACAGTGTCATACCTATATGTTAATGACGCACAGAATAGCAGCACATTTAGTGAAGTAAAAGACTGTTTTACATTGACTTTGAAGACACCAACATGTCATGAGTGCTTAAACATATGCAAACGTTTAGTCAGATGGGTCTCCAGGCATCCTGTGGATGGCCACTCTTTAAAGAAGATTGTTCGATTTTCTTTATAAATTGTTTATTTGAGGAGACCTTATAGCACAATTTGGATGCCCACTTTCCAAATCCTGGCTGAAAGCCTATATACAAGTATCTAATGTTCTGTAAATATTTTTCACCAAGTGCACACTGAAAACCATTAGATGAGAACAAAGTGGCTAACAAAAACCAAACACTTGTTACTCACATGTGCCAACGCCAATCATCTGGTTCCATATTTCCAAGAGCAGCGTTGATTCCACCCTAATAATAGAAAAAAGATATAACTTGTGCAATCAGCCCTAACAAATGGTTTTGCGGCAGCAAGCAGGATAACAGAAGGAAGACTTTGGAAAGGCCAGGGTTGTGTATTCAGGATAAGTGAGCTCCATTGTCAAGAAAGCAGCAAATAATTTATTGTTGAAGCTAAAGGTCCTGGTTGCTAGTACATTTTGAGAGGGCTTTGCAATATTGACACCACTCTCAGATCAATAGCCAAGAATATCAGCGGCACACGATTGAAAATTAACACTACTAAGGGCAAAATACTTGTATGTACATGTAACACACATGCGAGTGTGTCAGCCTTAGTATTATGAAGACCACTGGGAAAGCAAGAGTTGAAAATAGGTTCTCAAAAAAGTTGTAATCGGTACTGAGATTTGTACTTGAATAAAAGCGATCAAACATTGTTTTACTTCCGTACCTTAGGACGGTGTAACATACAATGTACAGTACGTAACTGGGTTAACCTTGATGTATTACCTGTGCAGCAACAGTATGTGATCTTGTAGGGAACAGCTTTGTGATACAAGCAGTCTTGAATCCCTCATGTGCAAGACCAAACGCTGCACGCAAGCCAGCACCTCCAGCACCAACCACCACTGCATCATAGCTGTGATCTACCACAGGGTATTCCCGTGATAACTATACATAAGGCAACAAAGTATTACTCATCAACCAGGAAAATATAATGCTATTACTGATTTTAGGAACCTACTATACTACATCACAAATTGAGTAGTCCATGTACAATAAGTAATTTTTTGAAAATGGTTTGAATCAGTGACAATTTTTCTGTTGTTTCTCTGCAAACAAAGATAAAAAAAACTTTTGTTTTTCCTGATTTGAAGTACTGATGACATTGCTAATTCAAACTCAAATATTTCAAATTCTCTGTTATTTCGGCATCAAAATCATTTCCCTTGGATTTGCTTTTGAGTCATTTACTATCGACTATTTTGAACTCCTGCTATTTGGAATTATTTTACATTTTCCCTTAGAGTTTGAAACAGCAGGGTTCAAATGTATGTAAATACATGTACCCATAGAGATGGTCTAGATGGACTCTAGAAGGACTCTAATCTTATAAGGTCATTTAGGATTCTAGCCACATGACGAGGTTGCATCCAGCATTAAATTTGCCAGTTTCCATTCACAAATACACTTGTGAGGAGAGAAGCACTATGAGGGTAGATTTCACCCAAAGACAAAAGGTAGTCTGTTTAATGAGGCTGTAGGCTTATTTATTTCTACTAACGCTGTTGAAAGTTCACATATAATTTTTTTTCCTACAATATTTGAAATGTTTAACACATAGTAAACTTGTATCAAAAAGCTTGAGACCTAACTAAATACACCGATGTATATATACTTTTTTCGATTTCATAACGAAAAATAAGCGAAAGTTAGTCGTCGTGACCACAATAATTATTGCACTTGATTGTCACGCAATTCCGTAAGTTTTACGTCAAAAAGGAAAGCAATTTTAAAACAAAAAAAAACTCAGATATTTTATTCTCGACCGTAATTAAGATATTTTAGTGAAGAAAATGTATTATGGGGCCCAGAACTGAAGGATATCATTTTTGTAAGTTGTACATGACAACTAGCACGTAATGTAAATAAGCTAAAAATCTGGTGTCTTGTGTATTGCATAACGAAGGCGTATCAACACAGTGTATTTGCCTTATGCAAGCTTTATAACAGTTCATAACACGTCCAAAATACTATGGATGCCAAGTAAAAATCATTTCGCAAACCTGTCCCTTTGCTGTGCCATCTTGTGATCGTCTTCCTTCGACTTTAAAGTGAAAATCCCGGCATCCTGAGGCCCGCAAAGCAGATTTCGCTAACCAGGAGAGCTGCAATCGAACGAACATAGCTTCTTTGAAAATCAACCAAATGTGATAAAAAAATTCAGATTATTGCTTTACCTTTGTAGAAGTTAAGAGAGATCTAGTTTTTAGCCCTGACAGCATGTTTTATCGCTCTTTTGGACGGGGAGAAAAGGACTCCTCACACCGCCACCTCACACAAAATTTATCCGCCGAAGTTTGAAAGAGCATGTTATAATGACACGATCCGCTGACCGAGTTCATGGGACTGTCTAGATTCTCGAGCTCTTCAGGGCCGGTTGTGGTAAAGCACTCTTTGAGTCCAAAACAACTATGGCGGCTGCCCTGTAAATGCTTTCAGTGGCATGAGAAAAACAGGTAATGGCAGAACGAATTCTTCAGGCCGCTTTGCAAAAGTCAATCAGCGCACCTACATGCCTTCAGGAATATACTGCAGCCTGATTTTCAGATGGTAAACCAGCCTCAGAACACTCCGGCAGTACCATCTCAGAATCAAGCTAACAAGTTAACAAGTGAAGAAAGAAAGCCGCGATGATCTTGCTAGTATTCAGTGACGATGTTGAAACAAAATAGCTGATAGCTGGCTGCAACTAATTCCCTTGTGTGCTGTAAAAATCGACCGAACTTTCGAGAACTTCTTATATATCCAATCTTCCTCAAACAAAATCTCTTGTTTCTTTGATTTTTGACTGTCAAGTCAGAACCGGTAAATAACTGCTTTAGTGCCTATTCTGCAGAGCACTTTTTCGCCGTGTTTTCATAGCCCCATCTAAACACGATGGGGATTTGCTTAGATGGGGATTCAGACGGAATTCGAGGCAGTTATGCAATTCCGAGATGCAGTCGAGGGTTTCGGCATATCTTTCCAGAATGATTCAGTCCTCAATTGTTTAAATGAGGCTATGCGAAAAGAAAAAAGTAATCTAGAGAATATATGTGATACCGAGCAAAAGCACTGCTATAATACAGGCAACAAATGCAAGGAAACGATGAAGTACTTGTCATGTTTCGATATATCATTTAATTATTTAATATCATCTTCACACTGAGGTGACATACAGGTCGCAGAGATTTACATACTGCATATTAACGCTAGTTTACCCTTTTGCAGTATTTAAATCTCAGAATAAGGGCAAACTCGCTGGACAAGTACCTCATCGTAATTTCTACTCTGTGGCATTGCTAGTATAATTTCTAGCTGAAACAGCTTTTAATTATGTATCAGTGTGTGAGCACGCCCCATCAATTCTGGAACCCCTAAGGAGCCAGCCATCCTGATCCTGCTTCTGTCCCTGAATATGTTTACAATTTACAAAAGGTTACAAAAGCAGTTGACTGCATGTATACCGCAGTTAGGAAAACCAGGAAAGACCATAAATAACCATACCTTTTTCCATCGCGCAATGCGAGTCCTTTTAAAATTATGTTTTACAGTTATCAAAATTAATATTTGATTTTTTTAAATTAGGAAAGCTAATTTTTTAACTTTTTAACAGGAGTTATCGATGTCGGCGATTTCTATGAACTGTAAGGAAAATAACTTAACTGTTAGCCGAAAAAACACATCAAGATATTAGGGGTTGCCGTAATAGGCAGTACGCCGTTGTGATCCTCTCAGATGATTGATGTACAAGACGGCGTCTGGTGGAATATTTAATCGATTCCTAGAAATCAGTGTTTGTTTATGCTTCAGTTCAGCGAATCGGAATAATATTAAAATTCATGAGATCTATAATTATACAAAGCCAAGGACAGCAAAGATTATCTATCATAAGACGCTGGCGACTAACATAGCAGATGGTAATCTTAAGAGTAAAATCTTTCTATAATATATCTATACGTTTCTTGCAAGTTTCCTCGTGGGAATAAAGAGGCAGTCGATGAAAGTCTTCTAAGCTATAACTCAAGTTTCCTTCGTAACAATAAACTTAATTATTAATTAACTGTAAAGTTGATCAAGCCTACAGTTAGTCTCGTTTACGGCCGTCAGAAAACTGCAAGGCTTCGTCTCCGAGAGTCTCACATTTCGCGAGGTTGAAAAAGGTCGACTCCCCTATTCAGTTACATCGTCACGAATATTCTGTTACGGTAAGCTATTTAGTGATCATGAAATGTTTCAGATTGACCAGAAATGTGTTTATTTATGCTTGCGCATAACTTAAGTGCTTTGTGAAGCCGCATGGCATGACATTGCAACCGAAGATGGCGTCGCTGGAGACACTGGGCGAAGAGGTCTCGGCGAATAAAGAAAAGATTTCTCCACATTTGGATGAGCTACTGAGAGCTGTCACGGCGGAATTAAGCGCTGAAGAAATCAGCAGTGTGGTATCGTCGATTAAGAACACTTTTAAGGGAAACTTTGAGACTCAAAAAGAACAAGATTTGTATTCATGTCTGCAACTGTTTACGCTTCAAGGGCTTTTGTCTGAGCAAAATTTGACTCTATTGGAGAGGTTTGTTTCGGGTAAATCGTCCAAGAAAGAAGGTATAAAGCAAAGAATCGAAAGTTTCAAATTAAGCCGTCAACTGGAAGTTACACCAAGACAGGAACTGAAAGGAAGAGAAACCGATTTGCGAGCTGTTATGGCTAAATTAGCCAAGGAGCCTCCAATCGTCAATTTGTATGGATCAGGTGGGCTAGGAAAGACAACACTGGGCAAAGAAATGTGCCTTAAGTGGCCGGGAAAGTCAATTGCTGTCGATTTAAGGGGTGTAACGGAAATGAAAGACGTTTACTTTCATGTTATGCTGGAACTCGATCCTCAGAAATCCATCATAAAATATGATGAAAACCCAGTAGTTGAACAACTGCGAAAGTTGATAAAGGAAAGCCGTTGTGATATGTTATTACTTCTTGACAGTGTCGATCAGTTTTCAGGTGACCACTCGGATCATGCCAAAATCCTGAACGCCATGTTGATAGGCTTTCTCAAGAGACTCGTTGATCACGTACCCATTGACAAAAATCTGCGATTGAAGGTACTGTTGATATCAAGAACACGTTTCCACGGGATTGATCAACAGGCTCAGTACCATGAGCTCAGGGCTTTGGAGAAAGGAATTTCCAAGGAGATTCTTCAATCAGCTATTGGACGTTCAACGAAAATTCCTCAAATGGATAAACTGGTGGATTTGTGTAAAGGAAAGCCACTTGTCCTTGACATCATAGCACCCATTTTAAGGCAGAGAATCGAAACTGCCGAAAAGCTTCTTGGAACGATTGAACACGAAATAGCAATGTTGGAATCTCAAGAAAAGGCGACTCTGTCTGAACACGGCACCAAGGAAGGGGAAGCAGTGGACAGTCTTAGCGAAGGGATTGATAAAGAGCAACTGTCGTGCTTCAGGAAGATGTTCTTTCTACTTCCAAGTGACACTTTCAGGAACTCTGCCGTGGCAATATCACTGTTTCGCCGTCCATTCTCCGAGGAAGTTGCTGCTTTTGTCCTTGCTGCAGAATCATCTGATGCAGTCATCCTTCTAGAGGGCTTGAGAAGTAGGAATGTTTTATCCGTAGATCCAGAGGCGAAGAATGTCCTCTACGATATCCATCCATTGATGCGAAGCTTTCTGGAAAGTGTTGGAAATGGCCCTGTTTTTAAGGAAACGTACGCCAAAGCCAAAGAAAGTTTCTGTAAGTTTTACATGATGAAGTTGGAGGGTATTGCGTCAATGTTAGACAAGGACTATATGAGCGCGTTCCAGAGTTTTGACGATGACAAGCTTAACTTTCAGCTTGCTTTCGACCTTCCCTTCAAGTCAGATTACCTGCATGTTGCGAAAGAATATCAAGAGAAAATCATGAATTGCTACCTGGTTGAAGCCATGGTTGAAGATAGCACTCAAAGAAGAAAAATTTTCAAATCTTGGGCAGAAGCAGTCGAGGAAGATGGAAAGGAAGGTAGGGACAATTAACCAATTTTACCATTGGAAGTTGTTACTATTTCATTGTGTTCATTCTACTTCTCCTGTTTCGGCGGAGAACGGCAATACGAGATTACACTGACCATGCCAAAAAGCAGATATTAAGGCACAGGCGCTCTGAAGGTCATACCTCAAACCCAGAATCAACGTCATTAACCCAATGATGACTTTGCGTTCCACAAAAGGAATAATGATCGCAGTAAACGCTGTTCTAGTCTAGTTTAAGAAGTATTTTAAAATGTGCTCCAAAACGTTTTCAAACACGGTGTTGATTCATGCGGTATAGTCTATGGCCATGGATGTATTCTCGCCGCAACCTCCTCTTTCCAATCCCTCTAGTCACAACTTGCTAGCCTAGCCGAACGACTAAAGAACAGTAAAAGTGGATAAGTGTCTAGAGCTTGGGTAAATTTTGTGCCTTTCCCTTATCTCACCAATTAGAGAAGGTGCTTTTTGATTGATGAATATAACAGAGTATATTACAGAGTATAAAAATCTATTACTAAGAAAACGTTCTAGTTTGTTTCTTTTACAAATGAAGTAATTTTGGTTCGGAAGGCTCATAAGTTTATTTAATATGTTTTAGGTTCTCTTCACCGCGCAGAACTCAAATGCTTCGAAGCGTTGCAAGTTCTAACAATCCAAGGCTGGAGGCGGGCCATAGAAGTCTTGAAACTGGCGGAGATTTCATTGCAGATGGGCTTCAAGAATTTGAAAGACAGCCGATCTTATAGGCTAGCTCAAAGTACATACCTGTATGCTGAAGGTGAGATTTACTACAGAAAAGGAAGTTTGCCAAGAGCACTTATGAGCTTGTACCGTTCTCTAGAAATAATGGAAGAGCTCTTGCAGAGCCACACCATTGCAACAAGATGTTTAAATGCAATTGGAAACTGTCACAACCGGCTTGGCAACACCGAAGAAGCCTTAAAGCTTTATACAAGGGCTTATGAAATGAGAAAAAAGCTTTCGGGTTCAAAGAATCATCTGGATTTGCCCTTTTACAGGGGCCAGATTGGCACCGTTTACGAGGGACAAAAACAATACGACAAAGCCATTCAATGCTATCAAGAGGCACTTGAGCTCTCTAAGGAACTGAAACTATCAGGAATCTTGCGTTTAGCACTCTTTCACAGAAACATCGCCAATGCTTACGCCTGGAAAAGGGATTATGAGAACGCCTACAAGGCAGCAATGGATGCTTACGAGATAAGAAAAGACATCTTGGGGGATCATCCTGACACGGCGAGAAGTGCATTTCAAGTTGGACTTATCTGTAGGAACCTGGATGACTTTGATGGAGCTGAAGAGTTTTTGGCCGAGGCTTGGAGAATTGAGAAATCCCTGGAGTATGGCAACCACAGTGAAGTGAGGGACAGGATTGTGCAGAGCTACACTTCTATCCTGCCTGGCGAGGGAAAGAAAGCGTTTCAAAGTGAAGCTTTGGAGTTTTATCAACGCTTGTGGGTGGAGGAAGAAGAGTTCTCCTATGCTAACAAGAGCATCATCGATGCGATAAACCAACTGCTCGATAGCTCTGGGGATAGAAAAACCATAAAGAAGTATGAGAAGGAAGCTTTGCGGTTTTATGAGATGGCTTGGAAGTCACCAGACCTTCAACAACTTCCCTACCAAGAAAGAATGGAAATTTTACAGAACATATTATATCTCTGTAAGAAGCTTCGCCAGAAAGAATTACTCAAGAAATACGAAGGTGAACAGCTTCAATTTCTTGAACGGCAATGGGAAGAGAAGAAGGAAGAAATGACAACTCAGGACAAGGTTGATATCCTTCAGACGATCCAACGTCTTGTCGAGAGACATGGTGATGAAAGAAGGAGAGAAAAATACGAGATAATTTGCGAGGTAATTTATTCTTATTGTTTTGCAATTCGAACTGCATCAATAAACAGAAGGTAAAGTAGATTCGGAATAGTGTTCAAGATGAGCGCCGAGTAGATTTGGTCAATATCACGGCAAATCAGTCAAAAGTACAGCATCCTTCGACAGCTTTCCATTGTGCATGCTTTTTTTCCGATATGATTAAAAACTGAAGCGACTACTCTAACCCATTCAACAATCAAACGGTTCATTAGTAGACTGAGAAATGTTTCTTATAGAATGTAATTCTTTTCATTTCTTAAGGAAGTCAAGATAGGGACACTTACCTTGCAGTCAAATCAAGGCAAGTTACTCACAGGTAATTATTTTTTATTTTCCTTCACTTTGTCGATCAAGTCTAGCCACTGTAAGTCTGAAGCCGTAGTTAGTAAGTACAAAAATAAACAACTATAAATCTAAGGAAAGCAGGCAATTGGTTATATTCATGTCAAAGTCGGTATCGCGCGCAGTCCCATACGACCTCTGGTGCAAGAATCGCAGTTAAAATCTCAGTATGACTAGAACGCAAGACATAGTACAATTGGTGAATACTAACTTTTGTAATTCGTTGCCGTTAATTAAGGATCTGAGGTCAAACAAACATCCAGTGCCAGAGCAGACAACGACGACGTTAGTGGTGGAGAAAGCGGTGGAGTTACGGTTGAGGTTGCTAAGGCTGAGTCACAAGAACAGCTTCAAATTAAGTCAAAGGAAGGAGTCAAGTCGAACGCGTCAGAGAAAATATCAGGGAAGAAGTACGTGCTGGTTTGTTTATCTCAAAAGAGCGAAAATTCTAATACGCATTGTTCAGTTTGGTATAAAGCATTCTCTGCAACGGTCAATAAATTCTGTCTAGCTACAATCAGCTTGTATGGGATAGTTTGGGCATCGTGAAAATTTATGATGCAATTCAATTGAGCAATCTATTCATCGATAGCATGTTTTATAGGGGTGAAACAATGAAGGAAAACATAAATCTCGCAGCCTACTGTTGCACACGATGTAAGGAACACATGTACGGTCAAGTTGACCTCTAAAACCAAACTAAGATAAATAAACTAAGTACAAACCCGATGCAATTTACGATACCTGAGTCACAGGAATCATGACAAATAAATAAATATGCTACAAAATTTAGAGAGGAAGCCACATAAGCCTATGCTGGGTTTCATGCAGGTCCTCTCCCTAGCTGGTTGAATTGGAATTTGAAGCGTTGGTTTTTGTGGTGGGGGGAACTTCCGGATGACCGGAGAAAAAAAAACCCTCGGAGCAACGCGAGAACCAACAACAAACTCAACCCACAAATGGCACCAGGCCGGAATCGAGCCCAGGCCACATGAATTGATGTAGGGCTAGACCTCTCACCACTGCGCCAACCTTGCTCCCTATTCCTATATTCTTTTTACCAAAATAGGTGTAAAATAAGGCAAGAAGGAAGCTTGAATAACCAACAAGGAGACAGAAAGAACCTACTCTTGACGAAGAGCTAAATAACACTCAAACCATGAGCTTTCACCGCCTCAATAGCTACAAGTTTGTAATTAAGTTGCAAGGCGTTCACCTTCTTATGGACGAAATAATGTTTAGGCAATAGTTTTATTTTTCTTTCTCGGACAAAATTATTCCCTGGTGAGCTTGATGTATTATTGATATGTTTGCTGTTACTAACAAATGTAACAATATTATTATAAAAGCTAAGAACCAACAGCATCATTCCTTTATTTTTAGTATCGTTCCTATATTCTTTTCAAACCATAGGTGTGAAATAAGTCCAGAGGGAATCTTGCATGACCAACACGAACCTACTCCTGGTAACCAATTTCCTTCCAAACAGGTAAGCAATTGCTGTGCGTCCTGAAAAAAAGAAACAATAAGATCCAGGCAAGGCTTTATTGCTCTACCGTTATTTTTTTTTTGCAATAATATCGCATCACAAATAACACAAATGCGCACAGAGCTATTTACTTGAATTGGGTGCATTAATTAAAATAGCTTTTACTCTCGTCAAGGTGTTCATAAATAAGTTCCTCTGATTTTCAGGGAGGACCGGAACAAATTGAAGATTCAAAGAGTGACCCACCAAAAGAACAAGGTAACGATATGAGTGGAAACTTGAACCTTGCAAATTTTTTTTAAAAATGGCTTGCCATTCTTAGACTACGGGAAGAACGCAAAACTTTGTCATTGTCATTACCCTTTTTCAATATGAACTCTTGCACCCCCTCCCTTCCCGATGAGTTCTGGAACTTGTTGCGATGGCAAAAAATTATTGTAACGCTATATAAGAAAATAATATTCAAGTCTAGTTCATGTTCAAGTAATCTTGGTTGCGTATCGTAGGTCAATTAGGGCACCCATTCCATACGACTATATAGTTTTATGCATTTAACTTGATGACGCAAAACATGACTGTCCTTAAAAGGCTTTCAGTATACGTCATTTCCAGAGTCTCTGTGGTACTCCTACTCATAAACTTTGACCTTTCTTTCTAAACCAAAAGGCACCTTGCAGGAGGATGTCAAGGAAAGACAGCTTTGGGAAACAAGCAAGTCTGCATCTGGCATCATCACAAGCAACGGTGGTGAGGTGTCTGCAGACGATGTCCGTCTCGTCTGTTCCCCTGGAGCTGTTGACAATCCAGTGTACATAAGTGTTACTCTGGAGGACCCTGTTAAGTACTATGGCTTGATAGTGCGAAAGGGGCTGGAAAACGACATCGTGTTTGCTTCACCGGTCATTACTCTTCATCCAAATGGCCACTTGTTTAAGAAACCTGCCACATTGACAACCAAGATTAAGATCGACGAGGGGAATAATGGCCTTCTTGTGTTGCACGGGACAGAAGCTAGAGATGGAAAGATCTCTTGGCAGGACCTTAGTCAAACTTCAGGCACGAATATGTCAAGGAAAGAGGTGAGTATTGAAATTGAAAGATTCTCGCTCATTTGGAATCTGTTCACAGTGACTCGGATCCGTACCAAAGAGATTGTATCGCGGCTCAACCTGTCATCATTTAGTTATACAATGTCAGTTTTATTCAAAAAGAATTCATTTGATCATGAGTTAGCCCTGGTTTTCATGAGTCAAGACATCTTCCATGAACCATACTACAAAGAACACGATGCTTCAGCATTGATGCAACTGAGCAAAGATGGATTCAAATTGCTGCGTTCCGCTGACGGACGCACCGACAAGGGAGTCTTCGACGGTGAATGTCTTAAAGTTTCTATTCGTCTTGGGGAAGACTATGCGCTGGCTACTAATCAGCCGAGTAGTAGAGAAGTCATTGTAAAATCTCATGTTTGGTGGAGCACTGGACGTGTGATCAGAGTTTTCCTGGAAGCGATTAGAGATGTCACAATCCTATGTGGAGAGGTCACTGTCGAAGGGCATTCTGGACACGTCAGCACATACCAATTCTGCGAACAAGGTAGGCTAGACGTGGGTCAATGATCAAAATCACTTCAAAAGGTTTCCCTTTTAGGAGTTCCTCTTTATTTATTAAACATAAAGTACTGTCTTTGCTACAACACATTGTTTCCAGCTCGAGTTAAGGTCGCGCATCCTGGGAAAGACACGACAAGAGACGTGTCGTGTTAAGTCGTTAAGAGGACAAAAAATCAAAATCCCCAGATCAAAAAAGGTATTTGATATAATCACCATTTGATATAATCAAGCGGCAAACTTCAAAAGACCGGCCTATTGGTTTGATTTTGATGTAACTACTAACTCTGTAAGGACAAAATGTTTTATCACAGTGATTGTTTTCCTTTGTTGTACGATTAGTAGGTCTTTTGGGCACAGCATAAAAGAATGGTATCTATTCAGGCTGTGAGTTAGAATTGGATTTTTTATGATCTTTGCACTCTTTTATAATTC
>OMLO01003406.1_pt1 | contig 13114 bp, 7 predicted proteins | sample 1674811 | NCBI WGS metagenome assembly OMLO01 (sample SAMN06265003, study PRJEB25207) | coral metagenome | isolation source: Coral host | place: Mexico:La Bocana,Puerto Morelos, Mexico | collected 2008-11-13
AAGCAACTCTCAAAGTGATACCCTCAAAGTGTTTTCTTTTGAATGTTTCAACATGAATCCCAAGTGCCCCACACTCCCAAAAGTGCCCTCCCAAAAGTGCCCTCCCAAGCGCCTTCCCAAGTGCCCTCCCAAGTGCCCCTCCCTCCCTTCTCTCAAAGTGCCCTCTGACTTCTATCAAAGTGTCCCTTCTCTCAAAGTGCCCTCTCTTTCAAAGCGCCATCCCTCCCATCTTTTTTCCATCCCATTCTTTTTCTTTCCCAATTTTTTCCATCCTATATTCTATACATCCTTGAGGATCTCTTTGAACACGCACGAGTGACAGCAGCAAGTTAGGCTTAGCCTTACTGCCATCACACAGTTGAAGCATTTGCACCCTTGCTTTGGAGGGGTCAAATGCTGGTGCTCCAGGGAGAGCAGCATGGAAGCGTACCTTGCTCCCTTTTTGACCTCCTCCCCCAGCTTGTTCTCAAGATCCGGCCAACTCTTTGTAGTCACCATCAGCTCGAACTCCTCCTTCCTCAGTGGCCAAAAAACTTTGATTTAAAACTTTTTGAGGTTGGTTCCACCAAAACAAAATTGCCTTTATCTATTTCTTCCTTTGACAACTCTTTTTGAGGTTGGTTCGACCCAAAAAAACAAACACTTTTAGGCAAGGATCTGCAAATGCTCTTGGAGTGCCTGATCCGCCGCAGTGCTTGGCCCACCAGCTTCAGTATCAAAAGGGTCATACTGTGGACTGGCATTCCTTGGATGTGGTGCAAAAACCATAAATTCTTGGGTACCAATATTACCATCCTCAGAATGTTGTGAAAAAACAAAGAACCAAGTGATGCCAAAGCTTTCACAAGTTGACCCATTCCCTCAAAGTGCCCACCCTTTCTCTCAAAGTGCCCTTCCATCCCATGGTGCCCTCCCAAGGTGCCCACTCCCTCAAAGTACCCCTCCCTTCTCTCAAAGTGAAAACAACTTCTCTGAAAGTGTCCCTTTTCTTTCAAAGTGCCCTCCCTCCCAAAGTGCCCCATTCAATCCAAAGGGCTCATCCTTTGCCTCTTCCAAGGGCTCCTCCTTGGCCTTTCTGACCATGCATGATGCTTTGCCAAGAACTGTCCTTAGATAAAAATTCTATCAAAAAGTTTTTGGGTTTTTTTTGAACATGTCTTATTGCCACATATACCAACATGTAGGTTTCCAACTTATGGCAAATGAATCAAATTGATCCCCATCATTGTTTTTGAAAATTCACCTATCAAAATCTTCAAAGAGTGTAGAAAAGCATCTGGGTGCCCAAAGGGTTCGAACGTGGCTCCATCCTGAGTGGACAAAACATTCAAATTCAACTTAATTTCAAAGTGCTTTGTTTCCTCCCCAAAAAGGAGCATGTAAGCTATATATATTGTTTTGTGAGATGGTCCATGAGGAAACACATGTTGAAATTCAAGTAAAAGGGCTGACCATAGTTAAACAAGAAGGGCTGACCACCATAGTTAAACAATAAGGGTTGACCATGGCATGATTTTTTCATGAAACCTGACCACCATAGTTAAACAATAAGGGCTGAGTGGCACAGGCGCTGCTCTGGAACCACTGCTAGCAGCACTACCAGATTCAAATGCTTCCTGGATCCTGAGTCAAATGATGGAAATTTTCACCCAATAGGATTTTCCTTACATGTTGGATGTTTTGCTGGTGGTGGTGTATTTCAAAAAAATAAAAAGAAAAACATCACAAAAGGATAACAAACTTGTGGACCCATTTGCATTTATTCATTTTTCATGTGAACCCCACATGTTTCATGGCAAGAGTCTTTGCAATTCAATCCACAGTGTCCTCTCCAAGTGCCCTCCCCACACCTCACCCTTACACTAGACTCTCAGCATGCTCTCAAAGTGCCCCACCAAGTGCCCCTTCCAAGTGCCCTCCATTCACCTTCAAGTGCCCCAAGTGCCCACTTACCACAAAATAAACATTCAAAACTCAAGGTGCTCTCAAAGTGTTTACAGTATACCCCTTGCTTGGGGCCAAGAAACCTTGGCTTCTTCCATGGTGGTTTCTTTGGCTCAGTCGCAGCTAACCTAGACAAAACTTGTTTAGCAAAAACCCAAAAAAGGTATTATATATAGTAATACTAAGGGGCCCCCAAAACAAAACTTTACACAAAACTATGCAAAAGGTTCTTTTTCAACAAAGGTACGGGTTGGGAAGTCCAGGAGCTTTGGGTTCCACATTTGCAGAAGGAGCTGCATTGCAAGGCACATTTGCAGAAGGAGCTGCATTGGAAGCCACATCTGCAGCAGGAGCTGGGGGTGCCACATCTGCAGCAAGACGAGAGGAGGTGGTGCCACATATCGATCTGTAGGTTGCTGTTGCCTTAGGTGAATCTCTCATGAACTGTTCTCTCAAAGTGACCCTCTTTCAAAGTGCCCCTCCCTCCCATGGTGCCCACTCTCCCTCAAAGTGCCCTTCCCTCCCACAGTGCCCATCCCTCAAAGTGCCCCTCCCTCCTATGTGGTGCCCACACTCCCTCAAAGTGCCCCTCCCTTTTCTCAAAGTGACCCAAAAAAAACAACTGCCAACTTTTGGCCAGAGGCACTTTGGTGGTCCAGGCACAACAAATTTTGCCCCATGCAACCAATGCCGCCACTGTTCGATCATCTCCTCCGTGGTATTGTCCGTGAAGGACAAAAAACAACTTGCCTTTTCGCGGTAGAAGTCCTTCCTCACCACGTTCAAAGCCTGAGGTTGTAGACCAGCCACGGACCCGGTCGACAGGCACAGCATATGGCAGCCCCCGGAGGTACAGCCGAGAAGGCATTGTTGGCAAAAAATGAATGACTATAGAAACATAAGTAGGCATTTCATATTTTGCTTTGTTGTTGTTGTTGTTGTTGTTGTTGTTGTTGTTGAAGTTGAAGTTGAAGTTGTGGTTGAAGTTGAAGTTGTGGTTGAAGTTGAAGTTGAAGTTGTGGTTGAAGTTGAAGTTGTTGTTGAAGTTGAAGTTGTGGTTGAAGTTGAAGTTGTGGTTGAAGTTGAAGTTGTGGTTGTGGTTGAAGTTGTTGTTGAAGTTGAAGTTGTGGTTGAAGTTGAATTTGTGGTTGAAGTTGAAGTTTAAGTTGTGGTTGAAGTTGAAGTTGTGGTTGAAGTTGAAATTTATTTGGTGTTGTTGTTGTTGTTGTTGTTGTTGTTGTTGTTTGTCATTTGAATCCATCTTTAATTTCATTCATTCACATTCTCTGGATTGAGGATTGAACCAAACACAGCAATCACAACATCTTGAATCTAAAACAATGGTTACAGTTCAAAAAACAACAAAAGTTACATGTCTCTCAAAGTGCCCCATCCTTCTCTCAAAGTGCCCCCCCCCTTCTCTCAAAGTGCCCCTCCCTCCCCTTGTGCCCCACCCCTTCACAAAGTGTGCCCCTATCACTCCAATACAACTTTGAATGTGCCACTCTCAAAGTGCAAAACTCTCAAAGTCTCTCAAAGTGTCATATTTTCCACCAACAATTGATGCTCAAGGTATATGAAATTTTCAAAGTGTTGGAAGAATGCTGACTCAACATGTGACTCTCAAAATGGAACTTTCAAAATTTGACACTCACATTTTGTTACCAAAGCAACAACTGTGCTAAAAAAACCTGGCTTGATTCCAACTGGAAAACTGTACCAAAATTGATACCAAAAAAGTTACCTGACAAATTACCTTACAAATTACCTTTTTTTTAAACTTACAATTTACCTTAAGGTTCTAAAAAATTAACTAATTAGTTAAAAAAAATTGTCTGAAAACATCGACTTACCTGAAACACAAGAGTTACCTGAAACCCACCAAATAGTCGTACCTGGTCTATAGGGCAATGTAATGCAACAAAATTTTTGTACATCACGCTTTACAGATAGCTTTGCAACCCGGCTGGGGCCTTGGAGAGATTCGCGTTCTTACAGTTCATGTCAATTCTGGTGCTTTTCGTCATTCAATCAACAGCGTTCGTATGTTTCTGCGTCAAATATTTGCCAAGGCACTTTTTCAACAGGTCGATATGATTCTGGAGATTTCAACCTGTTTGCCAATCGCCAATTTTATTGAGACACCGGAGGAACACAGTTTGGTGGTCTGGCCATTGAAGTCTTGGAAGACGTAGTGCGCGAATTCAGCAGGCTTATAAGGGAGCAGATCACGTACAACATTTCATGCTCGAGCCCTGCGAGGTCGACATTTGAATATGTAGCGCACGGTGAAACGAACCTAGAACTTGGCTGTATATATGTTGCTCATTTCTCTTTTCTTCAACAAGCAAAGATTTACAGAACAACGGCCTCCTCGTTTAGTGCCTGATCGAAATTTAGCTCACGATTACTTCCACAACGTCCAAGATAGACCACGTGAACTGTCCAACTACGACATGGGCCTGGGGCACACGGACCAAGGATGGCATAGACCTCTGCTGGTCAGGATCTCAGCTTATGCGACAAAATATAAGAGGACGAGAGGTGAAGATTCACAACGGAGGAGGCGAGACAACTGGAATGAAAAGCAGCGCCGATACTACGGCGGATATGGCGAATATCGAAGTGCACCCTATTCAGGATCCTCAGGGTCATCTTCTTCTGCTTGGCCAGGTTGGTATGGAGAACACTGACAGCCGATAAAACGGTTTGTACAGTCAAGTTGTTTTATGAAGCATTGAAAGATTAACCGATACAATACAACTGTTTTTACATTGATGAAGGGAGCAAGGAAGTATCACCGACACTACGGTGTAAAACTGCATGATGCACGGATTTGTTGGGGCTCAACAGTCGGATTTCATTCTTTTTCATCTTCGAATTAGTTTGTTCGATGGGTATCTCATTGTCCAGGAATTTTGGCATGCTCGTAGCAGCCTTCGTATGTTTCACTTTCTCATTGTCATTCTGTTCAGTCAGCCGCATTTTACTGAATCAGTTTTGTCATTGGAAAAGCCTGCTGCAGTCCAAAGAAAATTTGTGTCTGTTTGTTTCCTGTTTTTAGGCTTTTGGGGAACCCTCAAGACATGGATTTATGCAATGCTTTCATGTAGAGTTTACATGTCCCTTTACTGTATAGCTGAACTTCACAAACGTATGTCTATGACAACGTTTGGCTCAAGATTCAAGCGCTTGCTTTGACTCATAGAAAAAGACCGCTTTCGCTGACCTACGGTGTTTGTTGACCAGGGCAACCTGCCGATATTCTCCCCTTCACCCCCCCCCCAAAAAAAAACACACGGACCCCAAACAAACCAGTGAGCCTTTTCTCTTTGAAAAAAAGAAACTTCAGCTCGTGGTGGCTGAGTCCAGTATGGTAAGACGTACAGGCTAGAGATCTAAAGGTATGGTAACCTTTGCAGGCTAAAGAGGTCCAAGTTTCACGCAACGAGAGAAGGTGTGGGGCAAGCAGCAAAGGGAAAAAAAAGGCCTATCAGCTTAGGAGCAAAACAACTGCCAGAAGCTCTTTGGAGGCTGCTGGTTTGCCAGTGCCACCCTGAAGCCTGGAAAGGCTGTGAAAGACCAGCCAGAGCGGGAAAGGGCTGAAGCCAAAGCCATTCAAAAAAGATTATAGGAGCTGAGGTTTTCAATTTAGTATAGCAACAGGCAGGTCGAACATGAGGTGAGTCAAGTCAAAGCTCGGCTACATGAGCTAGTAGGCCCCACAGAAGTCAGTGATGAAGAAGATGAGCTGGAAAAAGCTACCGAAGTCAATGAATGAGAAATTGGGAGGCCATACCTGCAGAGGCTGCTCCAGCATTTTGGCGTTTGCAAACAATGCCTGTGGATGCTCTGATGGTTTGGTTTCACAATGGAGCAAAAAGCGCTGACAACTGCGTGGCTCAAAATGGGCAACTTGGTGAAGTAGCAACAGCGGTGGTTTTGTATGTGTGGCAAAGACTTCGCGCCAGTCTTTACCAAGGTGGGGTGACGAAGTTATTCCGGTAAATTCAGTGGAAGTTGCAGTGCAGTAGCACATGTAACTCGTGCATGGTTCCCTGTGCAGGGATGACAGGTTATACTATTACCATGCCAAATTCTGGCTCCAGTGCACACAAGGAGAAGAGTAGGATGCTGGGCGCTACTGTGATTTTGTCGGGCTTGAATTTAGCATTTTGGATCTTGGATTTTGTACGATCACGCGCAGTAATTTTTTAGGTTGGACTGGCTGCGAATCATCTCAGGCAATGTGCCACCGAAAAGAGCGAAAAAAAGAATGTAATTTGCAGCCCCACTGGATTTTGGGCTTGGGATTTTTGGATTTTACAATTTTTGCTTGCGTTTGGCTTTACAAAAGAAAAGAACTGCTGCGCAGGCAGGCAGATTCGGGTCGGCGGATTCAGCGTAGCAATTGCCCGCAATTTTTGCTCTTGCAGTAATTTTCCCCACTGGTAGGCCTACAATGTCTCCAATGCCCTCTGTGGCGTTGCAACCGCCACTTGAACCGTGGCTTCAGTGCAATCAATAGCGGACGAACCCAACAAATGAAGCAGTTGTGCTGCCGTCCGGATTCGCGGATGAGTCCAAACAACAAAGACATGCTACAAACAAAAGATTAGATACTGGTAGTTTGAGAGGTATGAGAGCACCAAATAGAGACAGGGCACTGTTTTCAATCCTTCTCCTGCGTCAGTGCCAAAGTGTGCCGACATGTGCCGACTAGTTTGCACCGAGTGAATCTGCAGTTATCACCTTTCAATTTTGTTACAACGTGGGAATTTTCTCGCACCCACCATGCAAAATACTTTGTTTTATGTTGTCACGGCATCACGTTGTGATTCCCGTATTTCCTTACCCATGCTTACCCCCATACACGCATCATATTATATCATCCTTTTTTGACTCTGTATGTGTTGCGCACGTGTCGTATCAACACTTGATGCACTAAAACCATGGGAAATCTGGCGAATGGAACGTCTATAAGATTCCACTGCTTCCACAGTGCTGTACAGTAGTCTTGTGGTGTCTCGTTGCCAGACACGATTGCCAGAACGTCGAACTTGCTTGCAGCCTGCAAAGCAACTCGAAGCAGCAAAACAAATCGTAGACTGTAGAATCCAAGTATTACTGAGCGAACGGGTTTGTTTGAAATCTCCAGATCTGCTAGCGGGCTCATGAGAGCTTCAACTTTAGCTGGGCCACATCAAAGTGCATGTTTAAGGATGTTGAATTTTTGCGTTTGATCCTTTCCAAAAACATGAAAGAAGGAACATTCTTTAAGGGGCATTTCAGGGTTATGATGAGACTTTTGCGGGGGTCATGCGCAGGCATTCTTTAGTTGATTTTTCCGCGTTCCACTGCCCATTATTTAGTTTTGAGAGTCGGGATATTACAAAATGGCCAGGCATGTTAGTGCGCAACTCCACTCCTGAAGTTCTGACAGGGATTCATTAATTATTCCGTTGATGCCCCGCAGCTGTGCAAGCATGGCTCTGGGGTTGCCTGGGGCAGCTGCGATCAGAGTGATTGGTTTCGAGCACCAAAACCTCGACGGGATCTATGTGCGAGACAAAACGAGAGAGATAAGGAATCACCCGGTATTCATCCAAGGCGCCACCCGGGCTGGAACACCTTCGACAGCGGAGGGGGTCCACCTGATGTGTTTGGACGCTCGGCGTTGTTGGTGGTGCGTTCAGTTTTTGAGAACCAGCTGGAGCCTCTTTCAAAAGTATCTTTATCACTGAAGGGGCCGTGATTTTGTGATATTCAATCCTTTTTGGGGCAAGTGGGAGGTGCCAAAAGGTCCACATCCAAATCCCTACCCTGCAAATCTGTGAGGTTTCAAAATACCATCATCCCCCGCGTGGCACCAACAACAGGGGTTTGAATCCATCCTCCAGTGATATGAAGCCTTCATCAAACATCATGGCGTGATAACTCAAGTTTTTTCCCGAGGGCGTAGCGAAGGGTTCCCGTTTATAGTTGGAGTCTGGGGTTGGACCTGTGTTCGCGTCATGTTGGTCGTCGGGCCCTCGTCGGATCGCCATCGGCGATCGTGGTCGGATCGTCGTCGGGCCTTCGTCGACTCTCCTTAATTTCTCCGCTGGGCGGCGCGCGCGCGCTGCGACAAAGTCATTTCCTTCAAAGTGTGTTAAAAAGAGGAAGTCTCGCGCGAAATGCTCGTTTTGGTGCAGTCTCAAGATGGGAGGTCGTTTTCGCGTTTTGCGTGGCAGACGACCCCATTTTGGAAGCGTGTGAATGCAAGCGCGTGGTTTTTTCATGGCAGGCGCATCGCTTTGCAATGCGGCCTTTCGCACTTTCGTGGCAGAATCGCAGTGTCAGGGCGCAAATGTTAAAAGTCGTGGCAGGGACAGCCTGAACATCGTAGATTGATTACCATCAGTTCATTGTGATTTTGATCAAAGGAAGTTTAGATGAGAAACTTCCGATATAATATACGAACGACATCCGAGATTCGTCAAGTAAGAGATTCGCCAAGTAAGAGGTTTGTCAAAAGTAAGAGATTAATTCGTTATATACATAGATTCGTGAAGAAATAGCCACATTCGTCAAGTAAAAAAGCTCTTATTGTTTCAAATCTGCTTTTTTAATTTCAAATCTCCTTTTTTCCTGAAATTTCAAATTATTAAAAAGCATCCTTTTTTCCTTGCCTGCTCGAATCCTATCTACTCTTGTGGAAGACAGGTCTCAAAAAACCGCCAGGTGAAACACAAGATGCAGTACCAGGGGCGATTCTGAATCTTTCAGAAGTAGCTCCTGGTGAATGCTACCCAAGAGCGCTTCTTTTAGAAGTAGCTCAGGACATTCAGGGCCAGCGCCAATGCTAGCTGTTTTCCCTGAAGATAAGGCTAGGCAGAATCCTGACGAATAGTTTATTTTGAAAAAAATATTTTCTACTTATTAGTTAGAAAATGTTTTTGCCTAAATAGTTGATTTGTCAAAATAGCCTATGGTTATTTGTTCAAAAACCTGAGGCTATTTGTGCAAATAGCCTCAGGTTATTTGTACAAATAACCTAAAGTTATTTCTTGCGGAAAGCTGTTTTTTGTTCTGATTCTTTGACAAACCAGACTAGACATTGATAAGCTGTTTTGCTTGCATGCGTGTGTGTGTGTGTGTGTTTTCATCTTTGGAGTTGACAATGCTGACAGATATGCGCCAAAACTTTTTTAGAGACATTTGAAATTCGATTGAAAATTCCTTGGACAGCATGTGATTTTCATTAGAATCATCGTTGAAATGTTAAGGGAAAATCTTTTTGAAGGGTAGAGTTATTGCTGTAGAAGTAGAATTATTTGAAAGGTAGACTTATTGCACAAGTAGAGTTATTGGTATTTGAAAATAAAGATATTGAAGGTAAAGTTATCTTAGAATTTTGGTTAGCTGTTGTCCTTTTTGGATGTTCAAACATACACTCTGGGCAAAAAAAACTTTTCAAGATGCTGTCAATACCAACTCTTTTTTCGAAAAGTTCGTAACTTGAATGTAAAGTTCTCATTTCTCACCTATTTTGTTTTTGCTTGTGAGCTGTGAGCCTTTCCAAAAAGTTCGCCTATGCACACATTTTACGATCTTTGTCTTTGTTGTTTTTGGTTGTCCTTGGAGATGTTTGCCAGTGAAAAAAAGCTTTTGTTCATTTTCTGTGGTGTTGATTTATTTGGTGAAAAAATGAAATTGGCAATGGACTTGGTAATTTCAAAGTAAATTGCCAGGTACACTTAGCAGTTTAGCAGTTTCTACGTAAAGTGCCAAGTGCACTTGGCACTGTACTTAGCAGTTTCTAAGTAAACTGCCAAGTGCACTTGGCGCTTTCCAAGTAAACTGCTAAGCTGACTTGGCAGTTTAGGAACAAACTGCAAAGTGTACTTAGCAGTTTCCAAATACACTTGGCAATTTACTTGCGAACTGCCAAGTCAACTTAGCACTTTACTTCGAAACTGCTAAATGTACTTGGCAGTTTACTTAGAATCTGCTAAGTAAAGTGCTAAGTGCACTTGGCGCTTTATTTAGAAACTGCTCAGTAAACTCCTAAGTGTACTTGGCAATTTACTTAGAAACTGCGAAGGAAATTGCTAAGCGCACTGTGTTTTTCCACCAAAAAGACACCACATTAAAAAAAACAATGAGAACTGCCAACATATTTCTGTTTTCAAACACAAAATCCATTTGAAAGAATCAAAAGACTGGCCCAACCAATAATTTGGTTCATTGCCGAACCAAAAACCTTGACACATCCTTCCAATAACTAAGCACCAACCTCTTTCAAGTACACCCGCAATGATTGTTCTCAAATATCTCTCAGTTGTTCTAGAAGGCGCAAGGTGCAAAGTCCTGGTTCAAGCTGCACATCTGGAAATTCATTGGTGACTTCCACTGTCAAAATGGTGGACCATTGGAGGAAAGGACAAAGCGCCTCTTCGATGAGGAAAATATATTTGAAGTCAGAGGTGCATACACAACAATGGACATGCTGGAAACTGGTTTCACAGTTAGACAATTGAAATGATATTTCACGCTTGAAGATTCTCTGCAATGTCTTTGAAAGTTTTTAATTTATTTGAAAGCTATTGGAGAGTTAGTTGGAGAGCTATTTGAATTATTGGAGAGCTATTGCAGAGTTAGTTGACGCTTCCCATGATATTGAAGAGTTATTGGAGGATTAGGTCAACCTATTTGGAGAAATAGTTCGACCTATTTGTAGAATTAATTTCACCTTTCACCTATTTGAAGGTATTGGAGAATATTGGAGAGATAGTTGGGCCTCTTTGAAAGTATTGCAAGGTATTGGAGAGTTACGTGGTGGATCTATTTGAGTATTGCTGCAGTTTTGGCTGTAGCGCCCAGTAGACATGTGGCGCTTTACTTGGTAGTGTCCAAGTAAAGTGCCAAGTATACTTGGCGCTTTACCCAAAATAGACTTAAAAAAGGTTAGGTTATTTCATCAAATAGCCTAAAAAGTTTTAATCAGTATTTTTTTAAAACTATTAGTCCGGATTTTGTCTTTAGCCTCGTAGTCAGGATTCTGCCTAAGCTTATCTTCAGGGTTGTTCCCTGTTCCATCCCAAAAAACTTTGCCCAATGCATTTCAGCAAAGCATTGGAAGAAAAAAAACACGAATCACCTGAGAAAGTCCAAGGGGAAAATATGTGAGCGCAAAAGAATTCACCCCACAAACATCCAGAGAAAAACATGGAGCAAAATACCTCTCCTCAGAAAACCTAAGGGGGAAACATGTGAGCCAAAGAAAAACCTCACAAAAATTTAGGAGAAAAATGGAGCAAAGTAACTCCCCTCAAAAAATTTAAGGGGAAAATATGTGAGCAAAAAAATCACCTCACAAAGATCTAGGAGAAAAATGGAGCAAAGTAACTCACCTCAAAAAATCAAAGGGGAAAATATTTGAGGAAAAAATCACGTCGCCAAAATCTAAATGAACAAATCGATCAAAATACCTCATTTCAAAGAAGCTAAGGGGAAATTTTGTGACTAAAGAAGACCACCTCACCAAAATCCAAAAGAAAAAATGGAGCAAAAGAATTCACCTCAGAAAATCTAAGGGGAACATATATGAGTCTTTGTGGCCTTTTCCTCTTCCTTTGTTGTTCTTTCCTTTATGCTTTTCTTTGCCTTTTCCTTTGTATCCTTGCCATGTCATCCCAATGTCCATTGGTTGTGGACCATTGTAGTTGTTCGTTGTTGGGTGGCAATCTTCACTGTATCGGGTAGGACTTGGCCGTTGTCAAGCTCATACCGTGCTACATCATATTCCCATTGTAGGAAGTTCTTTCAAATCTTTGGTTTCAACAATGTAGCCAAGTAGCCTTTGCTTCGTGTACCAACAGTCAGTGAAATCCTTTGGTGTAGGAGCCTGAAGGTCTCAAAGCCGTTGTTGTCTCCAACGACTCCTTGTTGTCTCACAACTGTAGCTGCTGAACCGCTGCAAAAGTTGATGAGTATGTAGTGTAGGTCTCTTGACATTGAAGTCCATCGTCTTGCTTCATCGTCATCTGATGCTGATGCTTGTAGCTCTGCATCTGTTAGCGCTGTAGTTGCTACTTCACTGCTCTTTAGTAACCTTGTGTAATCTGAGTGCTGTAGGGCCATGTATGCCATGAATTTGTGCTTCCAACCTTCATACTTGCTGTAGTCACCATTGAAGAGTGGTGGTGCAAGTTTGTACCTATGTAAGCCTGTAGGGTCATTGGGCTGTAAGCTGGCTGACCCTGTTGCTGCGGATGTTGTTGCCATCTGCTTTGTAGTTCGGTACTGTGTGTACTGTCCTTTGTGTAGCAGTGCTCCGCTACCACATCAAAATGCAACTGGTAGAATCAACTCATTGTAGTCATTCACTTTTTGAACACTGGTGCATGGAAGGTTCAATGTAAGCTAAGCTCAAGGCCTGTAGTTGAGCCCAAATGTAGTGGGCATATAAATGGCTTTACAGGTACATATGTAGTACATGTATGGGATGTAGCATATTTCAAACCTCTTTCTCTCTTTCTTTCTTTCTTTCTCTCTTTCTCTCTCTTTCTCTTTCTTTCTTTCTCTCTCTCTCTCTTTTTCTCTTTCTCTCTTTCTCTCTTTCTTTCTCTCTCCCTCTCTCTCTCTTTCTCTCTCTCTCTCTCTCTGTCTTTCTGTCTCTTTTTCTCTTTCTTTCTCTCTCTCTTTCTATCTCTCTCTTTCTGTCTCTCTCTCTCTCTTTCTCTCTTTCTCTCTTTTTCTCTCTCTTTCTTTCTTTCTTTCTTTCTCTCTTTTTCTCTCTCTCTCTTTTCTTTCTTTCTCTCTTTCTCTCTATCTCTTTCTCTCTCTCTTTCTGTCTCTCTCGCTCTCTCTGTCTCTCTCTCTCTCTTTCTCTCTCTTTCTCTCTCTCTCTCTTTCTGTCTCTCTCTTTCTGTCTCTCTCTCTCTCTCTCTCTCTGTCTCTCTCGCTCTCTCCCCTCTTTCTTCCTCTCTCGCTCCCCTCTCTCTCTCTTTTTCTCTCTCTTTCTTTCTCTTTCTCTTTTTCTCTTTCTCTCTTTCTCTCTTTTTCTCTCTCTTTCTTTCTTTCTTTCTCTCTTTTTCTCTCTCTCTCTTTCTCTCTTTCTCTCTTTCTCTCTTTCTCTCTTTCTCTCTTTTTCTCTTTCTCTCTTTCTCTCTTTCTCTCTTTCTCT
>OMLO01003407.1_pt1 | contig 13109 bp, 6 predicted proteins | sample 1674811 | NCBI WGS metagenome assembly OMLO01 (sample SAMN06265003, study PRJEB25207) | coral metagenome | isolation source: Coral host | place: Mexico:La Bocana,Puerto Morelos, Mexico | collected 2008-11-13
AGCGAAGTTCAAATGTACGCGCGAGCCACGATTGGCTAATTAAAAATCACGTGAGTTAAGCGCGCGAAAAGCGCGCGAGCAAAAAACTCATACTAAGGCGAGAGTTCGTAAAGTTCAAAACACACTGCCCTACGGACTAGGACACGCCAAAACGGATACCCACTGAGTCCAGTGTTGAGGCAGTTCTGTCTCAACAAGATCTGTCTGAATCTGCCAAGGAAAACATCAGAAGCAGAATTACCTCCACGGTACAATCAGTCTCTATGCCTGACAGTAACTTGACAAAAGACGAACAACACGCACTTTAACGACTGAAGAACGATCAAAACGTTTTCATAATAACAGCCGACGTAGGACGGGTAACAACTATTGTCAACGACAAGCAACCCTACGAAGAATTAAACGCGACCCGACGCCAGCTCTTCAACGTAAACTTAACAGCAAAATATTTACCATAACCACCAAAACCTAACAGACTACAGAAACTGCACAAACCTGGTACCGATGCAACCTATGCTCCCATTCTTTGGGTTACCGACGTATTGATCATCTGTCTAAGTACTTGACGACTGTACTGCAACCCCTTACTGACAAATCACGACGCAAACTGCAATCTACGGAGAACTTTATTGACGACTACAAACTTGTGTCTTTTGATACGAAATATCTGTTTCCCGATATTCCACTTGGATTGGCTTTACAGAGTACTAAGAGCGGCATCGAACAGTCTATCGTTAAACTGCTGCTACCTACTGAAGACATCATGGAATTACTGAACCTTTGACTTCGACTTACTTTTTGGACAACTTATGGTAAAGACTACAAGCAGTTGCATGGAACAGTTATGGAGTCCTCTGTTCTGTTTTTCTCGCTGAAATAGTGATACAAAACATAGTGTAACGCGCCATAGCAACTTGCCGACAAACGCTACGTTGACGACACCTTTACGTCCGTCCACAAAGACGAAATTGATGCTTTTCACGAACACCTTAATGAACAGAACGCCGACATCCAGTTTACCAAAAGAGATTGAAGCAAATGGAAATCTTCCTTTTCTTGACTGTTTGGTAAGCCGCGACAACAACGAGCTACGAACGGATCCTACAGCCCTAGAGCCCTACAACATCCGTGTAGCCCACAACCTGCAAGTAGGTTGCGATGCTTAGTCAGCAACGTCAAAGTCAAGAACGAGCACAACGACAAATGCTCCGACTACCAGGCTTCCTAGTCTAGATCGGTGAAACTGACAGAAACCTTAACATAAGAATGACTGAACGCAAACGAGCGACGAGATATGGTGATACAAACAAGTCACGAGGACAGCGAAACATTGTTCGTTATTAACTTTTAAGTTAACCAGACTAAATTTGATTGATGGCAGGAGAATAACTTGACGAGGAGTTTCGAGGACACTGACATAGACATTTATGAGCTTGCAATTGATACTCATGAATTTTCTGTCTTAACCTTCTGTTTAGTGGAACTTACCAAAAGAGCAAGACTTCAAGACTGCTGTAGCAGATTCCGTTACTACTTTCTGTGCAGAGATTGAAGCTTGTATAACTACAAAGCATCGAAAAAGGTTTTGTACAATCGTAATTTACTTTGTTTGTGTTTTCTCTGCAGCTTTCAATGTTTGAACAGAGTAAAGGCTGATACTTTTAAAAACTAAGAAAAAATACGTGACCTAGATTACTGAACTAAAAAAAGAGAAAAATAATAAACCTAAATCATGGCAAAGATTCTCTGGTTCGAGTAAAATATTAAGTGATAAGCCAGGTAGGACTTTCAACACGATCCTCTGGTGTCCGGATTAACGTTCTGTTAATCTTTCACAAAGTCGGACAACTATGCTTGACAGCAACAACTCTAACATTTAATGATCCCGGCTAGCTCGAACCTGGGCCGCTTAATCTGGAGTCCAGTAACAATGTCTATGAAACACCTATCAACCCTGCATTTTAAATGACAATGTGCCCATGAGAAAACCAGGCAGAGCTGATACAGTTCAAATCACCGATTTCACTCAAGTAAATGATTATGGAAGGAAAGTAGGTCAAAATATTTTATTCCATTCAAGTTAGGGGGACCCCCTGCAAAAATTGTATAGTAAAACCTAAAACTGTAATGATGATAACCTATTTTTCTACCTATTTTTTTCTTTGCCCCTTGTCGTTAATGTATTTGTACAGGTAATAAAATTTCCATAAAGCGCGCGCTCTGATTCGCTGAAACAGCGTGCTTCATCAGAGAACAGAGCACGGGCTGATGGCTTTATGTTGGCTTACAAACTTTTGCTTCGGAATTTTGACAAATTTGACCCAAATGAAACATCCCCTGTTACATAGACAAACGCGGTGTAAACGAGCTATTTTTCAGCAGTAAATATGGCTCACGGAAACTATTAATATTTTAGTGTGAAAACTGTACGAAAATAACAAACTTGTACTAGATTCCGACAAAGCAGGTAGCGAAATAAATAAATTCTTACCCTAGCGAATGCTTCGTTGAAAAAATTATACTTAAGAAGTAAAACAACAACAAAAGAAAACACAAATTGAGCTTTCTCTGTTCATAATGAGAAGATACATTTACTTAAAACTGCTCAAACAACAATTATTACATGCTGTGCTCTAACGCTCGTTTGCTTATTTGCGATCTCCGGTCATCTCAGCAAAGGGAACCTCGATAATTTCGTATCATCGTTTACCCGACGAGTAAATTGAAGGCTTGCTATGATATTCTCTCCTGTGCTTGAAGTAGAACCAGTGGAAGCAGTCTAGTCACAAGCGGCTGCAAGGCGTATTAACTGTAGTTCCTTTTAAAAACAACTCAGCATTTTGCATTTTCATCCGCAAGCTTTGAGCTTCTTGTTTCGTAATTTCCATCTGAAAATTGCTTGTTCTCATGAGCTACAATGCGGCCGGATTCCTCTGTTAAACTAATAAATAAGCGAACTTTTAAGGCATCGTTCCTCTCTCGAAAGCCACTCCAAACTGAAAGCTTCGCTGAATTCCAGTTTCTGATTGACAGCTGTTGTCTCATAGTCATTCAAATCAGTTAAAATTTCTCACAAGGATTGCGATAGGCTTATTTTACAGTGCTTTATCGGAGAACAGAGCACGGCTGACGCCACTTTGGAAAAAAAGTTTGGTTTAAGAATTCAGCCGAATGCGTGAGGTATAATTAATGGTTTGTTTACCATAAATCGAATAAAGAAGCCTTGACTGTGCTCTGTTCTGTTGTAAAGCACTTGAGAAATGATAGACGTGCTCGTCTCGTGTTTTCCCCTACATTTCTTTCGTGCTTCCTTTACGACAGAGCAGAGCACAGTCGAGGCTTCTTTTTTGTCAAGTAGAGTACTGTATGTCGTGTAAATATTTCAATTTAAGTAGTGTAAATAATTAGATCAGTATAATGAAAGTAGCGTCTGGTGTTATAAGTATTCTAAGGAGTGTATTGTTCGCAGTTATTGTACCGTAGCTCACATTGAACATCAGGAGCTTCTTTTATTAACATTTTAACACGTTTTTACCGCAAAATCCGAGATGCTATGTTTTCTAAGACACAACTCGAATTTTTACTGCCGAAAAATCCGAGTTGCAGATTTTAAAAAAACACAAGTCGAATTCTTATCGCAAAAATTCGAATTCAGTGTAAATTTCAAAAACAGAACTCGGATTTTTACCACAAGAATCCGAGTTGTAAAATTCCAAAAACACAGCTCACATTTTTACCGCAAAATTCGTGTCGTTAAAGTCTTGAAAGCAAAACTCGGATTTAATATAACATGACAACACGGATTTTTGGCTAGAAATACAAAAAAAATTGCTGATGTTCTATCCCAACATTGATGCCAAGTATTAGCGAAATCGGTGATTTGAGCTGTATCACTTCCTACCTGGTTCTGTCTGGTTTTCTCATAGACACACCGGCTCTTAAAATGAATACAAGCTAAAAGCCATTTCTTTTATTTGATTTCAGGAGAGCACTAGTGGACTACATCATGTTTACATCTGATCAAGTCCACCTTCTTCCAGGATTTCCAGAACAAAATGATGATTACCTGCAAATGAACCTCGCGATTTATGTCCAGTTTCCTCCCGGTGTGGCTTACGACTCCAGTTCTATCCTGAGCAAGAACACATTGCTTACTGTTATCCGTAAATCTCGTGTAAAGCTGGAGAAGCTGCTGAACGCGACCATAGTTACAATAAGAGTTGCTTTCCCTGACGCCTCCACGGAAAACAGTTTCACAATGACTCCACCCACCCATCTTGAGGAAACATCGGAGTATTATTTCATAATTGGAGGCGCGGTAGCTGGACTCATTATGGTCGTCACTCTCTCTGTTGTAATCTACTGCAAGTAAGTCCATCAATTGCTTCATACCACAACGGTAAGCTATCGGGAAGAACAGCGCCATACCAACAACACTAAAACACCCTGAATACAGAGTCCTTATTAACAGAAAGAAATGCACACTTGAATGTCTGAATCCACTTGCGGTTTTTTTATCATACATGTTTTTCCACTGGTGAGTTTGTTAGTTTAACAAACAACACAGAAAATGCAAATAGAAGTAAATATCTTCGTTTGTATCGTAAATGATTTCACAAATTTAGCTGAAATTCTGACCCTCCGATATTTTTTTTTATTTTTTTTTTATTTATTTATTTTTTTTTTTTGCTGTCACTCCTTACTCAACTATTTCGCCTGCTTCCTACATGTAAGTGCCGCTCCCAGATTTATAAATTACAGATTATTGTTGTTTCACACTATTTACATACCGTACACAGGCTTAATAAGATTACTTAACGATAAAAAATATGGAATTACGAAAATTACACAATAAATTAAATACAAAATGGAAGTGTGTTCGATGACCAAAGCAGGTTAGGCTTTCGAGTTGGTCTCTGACACAAGCAAAAAACTGACAACACGTCTATAACTATAGCACTATAAACACTCAACCAGCGACAAGCCCTTCATAATTGCCACCTCTCGTAAGTTCCGACCGTTCACCGATACATCGATGAATGAATGATCGATGCCTCCTCTCTACAACGGCCAGTTACTTAATTCGTCCCAAGAGGTCCTTTACTACTCAGATGTAGTCTTAACGATAATCCACAAACTTACGAATGGCGTAAGTGCATTTATTAAATTATTGAAATTGAATTGTTATTTCTAAGTTTGTCTCATTTGTATGCCGACGTTAGGTGCTGGAGATCTAGAAGAGTTTTAAAAGAGGGAAGAGTTCCTGATGAGAAAGACAAGGATATAGAGTTGTAGAAAGTTAAGAGAACTTTCGAAGATAAGCCTGAGAAGATCCAGGTTATATTAACGAACAAATCAGCATTAATGATGAAGATTCCGACTAGAAGTAGCATCTTCTGATTTGTTTTTTTTTTAAGTGTTTGTAATGTAGTTAGAGCCATGCGGCTAGGTAAGAAATCACGTTCTAGAAATTGCTGAGGATTTAAATATTAGAGATATTTAGTCTAACAGTAAATCCCGCGGGCTGTTATCCTCGAGAAGATAACCATGCCTTTAATTTGCCACATAGCAACTTTGCTTTGAAAACGCAAAGATTCTTTAAGTCCATAGAAATGCAATAAATCATAGCTATGGTTGTCATTATAATACTCAAATTATCCGAGGACTTATTAAACGATTGTACTGAACATATAGTTGGACGCAAGTCTTTTTCCGTATTGATAGACAGAATAAATAAACAGTTGAGAAATTCGTTCGTCGGCATTTTCTTCGTTTACATTTTCAAACTATGCTATGCTCTGTTTGATTGGAAAGATGTTTTCTTTAGGTAGAGGTAGCTAGTCGGCTCATCATAGTCGATGATAGTTGACGATAGTCGATGATGACACCAACTATTATGCACTATCGTCGACTATCGTCAACTATCACTTATTTTAAGCTTGCTCAAATTCTTCATGATAGTCGATGATAGTTTTTCCCGTTTGGCCACGAGTATGATAGTTCATGATAGTTGGAGAGAATCAACTATCATCGACTATCATGTGCCGTTTGACCAGGACTAAGACTTTGCAAGTCTAGTAAATTTACCAGACGCTAAAACGAGAACTATTTTGATGGAAAAGGTGTCATTGTCATAATTAATTTACCTTAACGCGCGCGTAATTGACGTGCGAATAGCGTTGGTATCCAATTACAAAAGGTTCAAATTGGATAACGTATTTGGACACCCACGTGATCACGATCGAGAATTTTGAGAATTTTGCCCCAATCTGGGCCTTTTCAGTCACCAAATCTAACTACAATGTCATAAAAAGTACAAAACACAGAAAAGATAAAAATACACTAGGACTGCAATACACTAGAGCTGTACAGAAATAATTAAAATTAAAAATTTTCGCCATTCTATGTTTTTCAACTTAGAAGCGCATCTAGTAGACGGAGTCTTAAAATGATCACATTCTCAGCTACTTTGGAGTCATTTGAGAGATAATTCTATCTGCAGTAATGAAAGTTGCCAAGAGGACAAGCGATATCGGAGGATGTTCCAAAGATTACACGACCATGTGGTCCTACTATGAAAACGGGGACGAGAAACAAACATGTCACTAACATGTCAGCCAAATATCGAGGAACTAAAGTAATCCCTAAATTGTACTTCACTTGGCCCAATTACTTTTATTATCCCGGCTTTTAACACGCCGAAATCAAAGAATAAATATTCTCTCGTTAAGGGGACAAAGAAGACAAAGTGCTTTTTTATTATTAATGATACTGCTGCTGTAAATAATCGCTTCTGATTGGTTGGAAGAGAATCTATTTATCCCAAATTGTATCGATAGCTCTGGACAATTAAATTTTAATTGTAGCGGTCACATGCACAAGATGCACTTACCTGGGAAGAAGAAGAAATGCTGTGCAAAAGAGGGTCGACTTGGACGGCATACTCCATCTGGACACAAGTTGGTACTTGTTGACCCAACATTTTCGTTTAAGAGGAAGGCAAGAAAAGTACGATTTGTGCGTTGAACATGTATGTCACGTTTGCCGACACAAACGCCACGAAGACGAGAAAATCTTCTATAAAGCTCAAACGAAATATGATAATGCCAAGAATCGTGGACACTGACGGTGAGAAGTGTCCAGTTGACGCATTTCTGAAGAATTTATCAGACGCCAACCAAGTGAATTTGAAGAGAGCGCTCCACTGTACCTTGCCACTATGAGCAAGATAATTTCTTGCTACAAGCCAAAGTGCAACAGTTGGTACAAAACACAAAGGATGGGTCAAGGAAAGATTGGAAATATCATGCAATTCATCGTCGGAAGAACATCATTTGAAGAAAGCAACAAACGAGTGGCAGGCCATATGCCCCGCAAAACTCTCGTCAGAAAGCTGGACCAACTTGTATATAGCAGAGATGAAATTTCCTTTGGCATTGGGCACTCCAACATAAAATCTTTGGACTCTAACCTGGACACCTTGAATGAAAGAAAGTCGACCGAGCGTCTGTGGCTACAAGTGGTATTTCGAGGAAAGCTCTGCAGGTGCAAAATCCAAATAGCAGCAAATAGCAACATAAGCTCCGCTACTCAGCTCGCCTTCCAAGCGTCCAAGAGGAAAGTGCTGTACAGCAGTGCCGCATCGTTACTTCACAGATGTGTGCGAGTACTCAGTCTTATATTGGAAGCACCACTGCTGCCGATATACAGTTGCATCAGCTTCCTCTCATTCACATGTCGCCTATTGGAAATAAAATAATATCAGCGGCCAGGCAACAATCAATATCACATTCAACATTCAGCCTCCACAATGATCGAAAGTCCTCGGAAGAACTTACAGGAATGTTTTTAGAGCAGTCTTCTAATGTCAATTTCCGAGCCGTGTCTTTCCACGTTTAAGCTCGGTTTGCCCGAATGTGTTTGTCCTTGTATCTTTAACTTTATGCAATAGTTTTAATCAAGGCGGTAAACCTTCCAGAATACGTTTTCACTCCTGTCCTGATTTATTTCTGTTAGATATCCTTTTCCTTTTAATTTCTTTTACATAAATACATTCATTCTGGGCGATTAGTTTTCCCATTACAGACCACGTGATGTTCTTTAGCATTTAGCATTTTTTTATCCTTCTAAAAATTATTATTAATTCATATAAATGTGACTAACTGAAAATTTGAAAGCAAGAATTCTTAAGAGTATCATCACATGGTCTGAGATTACGCAACAAACCACCCAAGCTGAACAGGTCTATTGCAACGAATAAAGTATGCATGCATGTATAGTTATAAAGAGTTCATCCTATGGTCTGAAATAGGCAATAAACCGCCCAAGCAATAATTATGATATGTTTGTGACAGATTTGCACTAAATACAAATAGGCAAATTGACAGTTCAATAGATTTTTGTCACTGTTAAATTTGAAATATTGAAGTTGTTTTGGTAGCAGAAAGCAGTATATTTCGAAAACGTAAGGGTTAGACTTTTTTTTAATTTCATAAATTATTACTGCGTAAAAAACACCACCGTTTATGTTCGAAAGTGATGAATACGGACGAGGTGCATGAAGACGACTGAACACTCTTGGACAGAAACAATACTTAGGGGGAAATGTTTAATGAATACTGAAATCAATCAGAATCGAGTGAGTGAGTGATTGAGTGCGATAGGGCTGCCTCAACAGCCTCCTATACTCATGGAATGACTACGTCACCCATGACCAAAAAACGAAACAATCACTGACTTAGAAAGCATTTAACACCCCTAGCCCACTTTAATACACATCTACTAGAACAAGATGTCCCACACAACGATCTTTGCAGTTTTCCTCCTTCGGAAGCACATGGTTGTTGACTAATTTGATCGGTTTTGAGTCTCCACGGAAGGACGTCGTTTGTCACGAACTGTTTCCTTTGTCATTTTCCCGTATCCAATTGGTTCAATTATTCCAATGAGGAACGAATTTTCCACCCGAAAGCATTTAAGGCCAAGTATCATGTCACGTAAGTAAATCCTAGGTCTTGTCGTATATGAAGGCGTGGTAGCGCATTCCACAGCTTATTATAGTGTCTGATGCATTATGTAATAGCCCTTTTTACAGTTCCCGGCGCCATATTGGATTTGTAACCGCGCAAACATGATAGCGAGGTTAGTGTTGAGTCGCGGAAGATTCAAAACAGCTGATAGTAGTGTTGGACTGAGTAGCCTAGGTAGTGGGATTTCACGTTCTTCTTGGCGATCGTTCAACCAAAATGGTTTTAAAATATAAAGATCAGGAAATCGTGTCACTCGCTGATATCCAAAGGCTTACAGCCAAAGATTTACGCATTATTTTGAGATCCCATTCAGAGTCGCCAGGCGGGACGAAGGCCGACTTAGTGTTAAAAGTTTATGCATTGCTTATGCGAGAGATTTTACCAAGAGCTTCCAAGTGTTGTGGTGCTTCTAATCAGACCATGTCTCAGACTGCGCAAGCATTGCCGAAGGACGCTGAATAAAAAGTTCTGTACAGTCCAAAATAATTCTAGTTGTTGCATATTGAGCAAACTCTTGTGGCATATTCTTGCGAACCAGTTCTTGCGCTGGAAATGGGAAAAGGTCTTTTAGTTCCACATATAGAGGATTGATCCATGTTATACAGATTCTTGACACCAGGCTTCTGCTGATCCCAAATCTATCAGCAAGATCTTGTACAATTAACCCAGCCTTAAGTCTCATAAGAACAAGTAAAAATTCATCCAAGTATGAAAGTTTTCTTGAAGGCCCAGGTTTTTTTCTGTTATCCTCCATTTGGTATGGCTGACTCTCTTTAAACAATTTCTCTCTTTTCCAGTACTGCATCTTTTTCAACTTCGGTTCAATGAAATTGTAGAAACCTATGAGTGCTGCATAGTTTGGAAATCCAGTATAAAATAGAACTGCTGAATCATCATCTTTAATTTTGTCCAGTGAAAACTGGCGTGCCAATAAAATCTCCCTCTCTTTCTCAACTTCAATAAGTTTTTCTTTAAAGACAGCTAATTCTTCTTTAAGTTGCTCGATTTGCCATTGCAGAAGGACATCTGATTCTTCCTGAGCTGGTGAAGATGAAGCAGTGTTGACAGTTGACACGGATGGTTCAACTTCTTGGCCAAAGAATTCCTCTTCAACTTCACATGACTCTTCTTGGGTTGCCGACAGTTGCAACGGGGACCCTTACAGTAGGGCAGTTTCCGTGTTTTTTTGGTACTGACCAGTTAAACTGAGATGGTTCTGCCCCTACATATAATAATAAAAAAATAATAATATTATTATATTACATTATATTATATTATTAAAATGTTACATTCAGTTCACAAAATATCGTATAAGACCACAGTGCACATATAAATATCATCTGTTTATTAAAAAGTCACAGTATAAACACTACACGACCGAAATCAAAACCAAAGCTAGCACTGCGACAAAGGGGTTTCTTTAAGGATCCAAGCAACAACAAAACAACCGAACAAACATTACAAACCTTTCACTAATTCCCAGCGACCTGCCAACGTTTTTCGGATGTCTTCTTTTTTGAAATTTTGAAATGTTCCGAACACAAAAAAGTTGATTTTGTGACGAAGAATCCGTCCTTTCCATGCTGGCGCTTCATGAGATTGCACCATCTGTCTCGCCGCTGAACGTCCTTCGGAAACGAGAAGAAGTGGAGACCTGTTGGATTGCCTTTTGCGTCATAATAGCTATTAGCACAGCTAAAAGCGGCACAGTGTCTTCCTCTTCTTTTCGAAGAGGAAGGAGGAGTATCCTGCGTCGGAAAAGTGTCGTTCATTGTCGAAATATCTTGATGAAAACAACAGAGCGCTGCCACGTTTCACTGTTATCTCCCTAAAACTCGCAACGCGACTCAACACTAACCTCGCTATCATGTTTGCGCGGTTACAAATCCAATATGGCGCCGGGAACTGTAAAAAGGGCTATAGCAACAGACACAAATATGGGTTATTGACCAAGCGTGAGGTCAATATGGCTGGATATTGGCCAAGTTCTTTTTTTCCGTTTTTATGGACCGAGACGAAATCGAGGTCCATAAACACGCAAAAAAAGAACGAGGCCAATATCCAGCCATTTTGACCGAACAAGCTTGGTCAATAAAGGATTTATTATACGGGATAAAACACCATCACATGATAAATGTTCGTTGCGGGACACAACCCGTTTCCCGAGCAGGCAAGATAGCTCCATCTTGCCTGCTCGGGTAGCCAATCACAGCGGGAGATTCGGTTCATCTTGCCCGCTCGCGGACCTAGTCGTATAATAAAACGCATTATTGTACTAATTAACAAGTTTTCGTCCTCCTTAAAGGGACTTTATACAGTGATCCCTCTTGAACCATATTATGAAAAATATCGGGAAAAAAAATCAGACACAAGTCTCATAGATGTATTGATTACTCCGTTTTCGGTATTTCTCTCTTAAATGACCTCAGTAATGCTTTATGAGATATAACATTCTCTCCATTGTTAAGATCGCAGTTTACAGTTCATATGTTTCCATTACATTACAACCGCGTATAGCGCAAGTTAATCGAGGGGGCATTGTAATAAAAAATAAAACTTTAAACTTAGCCTAAAATGCAGAAACTTGTCTTAGAGGCGTGTTTACCATTAGAAAAGTGACTGGATAGGGTGGGGAAAATACGAAAAAAATAATACAAACGTGCAAAGAACCCCCCTCCCCGAAAGGCACCTGGCAGCCACTTTATACTGCACTGTGTTAGTCCTGGTAGAATCCCCATTCATCTGACTTTCTCACGGCAATTATGAAAACTCACATTTTTCCCTTTCAAGGCTGAGACAAACAACATGGCAGAAAAACCCTTATGCTTGATTCCTTTGAATTTAACCAAGCACATACCGTGTTCTTAAAGTCTCGAAATATATAGGAGTGATCTCACAACTGAAACGTACAAATTCAAAATTTAAAAGGTTCGAAAATTTAAGATTCCTCGGAGCCCACCCAGCATAATTTTTTTTTAAACTTAGCGAAACGTTAAATCCGAGGTCGGTTTTGAGTTATAAGAGCTCAAAGATAACATTAAGGGTGCTTGTAGCAGGTCATATTCTTACTATGGGAACATATTGTGCCACAAAATTGACCGCAACATGCCCAGCAGTGATTGGGCAGCTTTTTCGATGCCATGAGTTTGGTATCAACCGATATAATGCTGAAAACACTTAGAATAAAGTTCTCAATTAATTATTTATCTCCTTGCCTCAGTTAGCTTCGTTTTACCAATTAATTTGGTCGAATTGAAAAAAGGTTTTCACACCTCCCATGTAGGTCCAACACGAACAGGACTTTTTTTCATTAAACTGCCACGAACAGCTTTATGTAATTTCTGACTCATTTTGGTCGCGCAAAAAGGGAAACTGTTACCAATGCCTTTGCCCTTTTATAAGGAATATTTATGTGCGACGGCTTATATTTTTGCGTTTTAAGCAGAATAAGTTTCAGTATTTTTTTTTAATGTCTCAGGATAAAAAATAAAAATAAGTTCAAGTGAGGTGTCAGTTTTTTCATTTGCCAATTTTGTCACCGTTGGGTATTTTCCTGATCTGATAGCCTATCATTTTTTTATGCGAAGCTTGACCAGCCTTTAAAAAACAAAATTGCGTAAAGAAATTACAACTTAGTTCATTTTCCCCTTCTCAACATCAAAGTCACACATAAATTGCTTTAAATTTATTTTAGGTTACATGAAAGGTTACATGTTTCAGCTATGTTCTAAATCAAAGTTGCAAGATGACTGCTCAGTGCTATGTCCGGTGGTTCTTTCATTTCTCAGGAAGGGTTTACAAATGAGCTCCAAACCACCACTGAGTTGTGGAATCAGGCGACTCGTTGCAGCGGAACTTTGGGTTTACGGTACCGTAATAACCAAAGTTGTCTTCGCTTGACACTGCACCAGATCTTGGGTCAAACTGGCAGCCGGAACTACTGCTGTCAATGTGCCAAAAGTAAGAAGTACTCTGCCAGACACGTGTTGTCAGATGCATCCGCATGTGCCCGCGGATGTTAACGTATTCCACCTTCATGCACTTGCCTGACCCGGAAAAGTCGACGACGTTAAAGTCTTT
>OMLO01003408.1_pt1 | contig 13109 bp, 6 predicted proteins | sample 1674811 | NCBI WGS metagenome assembly OMLO01 (sample SAMN06265003, study PRJEB25207) | coral metagenome | isolation source: Coral host | place: Mexico:La Bocana,Puerto Morelos, Mexico | collected 2008-11-13
GGCCCATTAGCATATTTGCAGGTGCGAATTTTAAGATGTGAAATGTTGGACTTGGGCTTTGCAAAGTGTGACGTCACGGAGTCAAAGGCGGTCCCAAATTTTGCTGGAGGCCTCTCCTATTTCTACATGGTGGCGGTGGACAGCTGAGAAAACTGCAGAGCTTTGGACAATGCAGTGTAAAGGTAGCACGGACATCGGACAATGAAAGTATCATAGACTATTCTCACATACCATACTACCTACAAGGTCTCACTAATGGATTATTTGACAAACCTGTGTACAGCCAGAGCTGAGATGTGTTACACCTCTACAACGGGAACTACATCGATTTGAGTATGAACTAATATGAACTGGTCCGGCAGTTCGCATTTTGCTGCCATGTCTCTGAGGCGTGGGGTGGATATATCTTTGTGATCAACATGTCCAAACCTAAGCCCATTCGATTCGATCCCGGATTGTGGATATTTTGAGTTGTTTTGACGTTTTTCCTACCTTTTTTGCTGAATGTTTCACTGCGCTTTGTCGAGGGTTGGGCTCCATGCAGCTTTGTTGGCAGCTTTGGGGCGCTTCAACTCAGGGGCTCCTGCCTCACTTTTGGCCGATTTTGTCTCTACGATGATTGATCGATTGATCCGATTGATCCATGATGCATGTCCCAATGCTACAATGCTGCACTGCTACATGAACATGATGTTGAATGTTGAATGAGCCCAAAGGAAAAGAGGGCATTGTCTTGGGAGCCGTTCGAAAAAGAGCACTTAAGGGAAGAACAGAGTAGGCAGACCAGGAACATGTGTTGGTCTCGGTGACGAAGCCAAACATAAAACAAGACATTTTCATTCCACACTGCCTGTAGCTTCGAGCTGCCTGTCCACTGCATCTCCTTGGTCAAAAGCCACTATGGCAACCTTAGAGAATCCTCAGCAAAAACAAAAACATGATAGTCTTATGCTAGCATGCTTCACCCATGATAGTCCTTCGCCATCATGTTGCCCTTAGTTGTCTCAACATAAGGGTCCCAAAATCCTGTCAACGCGTTTAACGCGGTTTCCAGCATTTCAGGTTGTTCAGTGGAGCCTGCTGTCTCACAGCCACTCCAAAAGTCTAAATACGCTTCAGTCATCGCCTTGCACAACTTTGGTGGGTACACTTTTGCTTTAGCCGTTCTCCAGCTTCCGCATTCCTCTTTACCACCCAGCGTTTCAGTAGCTTTCCAGCCTTTCTGATAACGTCCAAAGACTTGCTTAGGCAATGTTGGAAGTCTCATGCATAACATCCTGGTAGGTTTAGCATACGACACACCAAGTGGGCCTTGCAGAAATGACAAAATCTGCCAATCCACCGACTGCGTGAGCCGTCGGATCAATGACGAGCACCATACGCTCCAATGATCCTTGTGCGGAGCCTTCCCTCTAGGGTGTTCCAAAGATCCACATCCTCCATATAGGTATATCAGCAGCAGGTATGTGATCGAAACCATCATGAGCCGGCTTCCAGTGAATGTTTGTTGGGCTTCCTTGAAACTTCTACTAGGCATACCCCATCCATGAAACCAACTCCTCAGAGGTCTAGGCAGGCATCGCACTGCTGCCTCCTCTATTTCCAACCACCTTGCGTCCGAATAGGTCTCGCAAGGTGGGCCACAATGACATCCCAGAACCTTGCGGGCCACGATAAGATCTGCCCACAAGTTGCAGTCTAATGCGTTGCCCCATGTACCATCTATTGCAAGGTCGATAGGGATAGGTGTAATCAAAGCATCAGTCCATTCCAAGTACTGAATCAGATCTCCATCCCTTCGGTGACCTGAGAAGAAGACCAGAAAGAAAAGTCTCCCTTCAGCCAGTGGACGTACAACCGTACATTGTAACAAATTGTAACCACGAGTGACCAAAGCAGCAAACACAGAAGCGATGTCTCGCCTTTTTCTTGAGCCAAACATCGTAGAATGACAAGCTGTTTGTTGTCAACCCAATCTTCATTGGTTGAACCTGTGCCAGCTACAAGTAGGCCAAACCACGGCTATGCTATGGTTTGAAAAAACCTTATAGAGTTTTGAAACTCCATGACTCAATCTCACTACCTAGACTATGTACTACGGATAGTACCGTTTCCGCACTCCCCCCACTCTAGGATTTCGTCCTAGAGTGCAGGCTCCTAATCTACCTTCTCCAATTCTTCGGAGACTTGTTCCCACTCATCTTCATCGCTCAGCTCAGAAATCATCGACGAAGCCAAGCCCTTCATCACCACCTTGCCACGACTTGCAGCTCCCCCACAAGCGTAACCTACACGGTCACCTTCGATCCATGGGCTCTGGCCGCCACTTGTAGAGGAAGCACTCATGGACGTAGTTCTCTTCCACCTTCGAGGTGCAATCTCTTCGGATCCAGCACCAAGGTTCGGCTTCATCTCGTTAGATGCCACACTCGACTCCTTCTCTTCATTCTCAGCAGCTTGAATCTCCTCCTTCATCTCGGAAAAATCAAACTGCCTTCCCAAACGAGACTCTTGAGGCTCCTTGAGCCGTAACAGAGACCATCCTCTCCATGGCTGCTTCGGGTCGAACAGGTTGCGGGGTGGGTTAGTCCACCTGTCTTCATGCACCACCCGAGTGCCTGTAGGTCCAAAGCCGATAGTGACCCGTTCACCAGTCAAAAGCTGTGGGTCAATCGGCACTGACTTGTGAATGGGGTGGAAGCATCGGGATCTGCTCTTCCCATGCGACCTCACCAACCAGCCTTCTTGCGCCCAGCCATCCAACCACTCATCCTTGCTGTAGTTAGGAGGTCGGACAAAGATACCTTGGTTCCAAAAACTTTCACCACTGTCTCCAGTACTGCTTCCAGATTCCACGCGAAGTGCCGCCAAGCGCAAACTACCATCCATGGCAACGGCCCGGCCTTCCACAACGCGATTCAACCCAGGGCAGCCCGAAGGGCAGTGGTCACAAGATTCCTCAAAGTCTCGATCCTCAAAACCGGGATCACCGACGTTTGGCCTACCACTATTGCGCTCCACATGTCGCCTGTCCACTTCCCCAAAATTCCCGGAAAACCCAAAAACTTCTCGGGGTACGCAATCCCTAGTATCCTTCGGGGTCTCCTTGGGGGTTTCAGGGTTCTCATCGTCATCAGCATCATCATAAAATGGTTCGGGTTCATTTTCCCTCGACCGTCCATACACCTTGGGTTCATCATCCCTCAAGATGTTCTTCCAGTGATGGGTTGGTTCATGTCCCCTAACCCTTTTCTTTCCAATTTTTATTTTTTGTATTCTTCTGATTTCTTCTTCCTCCTCCCTCCCTTCAAAGATCGTACCTACCGTAGGTGAAACCGATCCGTCACAAGCATTGGATTCCACCGTATCGATGGGTGAACTACATTTACGGCAAAGTTCGACCAACGCCACGAGCAACACTGCAATCGCTATTTGGAGTGGTTGAGAAATCGGCAAGCCACAGCACGACACCACTTGATGCAACGTTCCAATGGCCAACCCAACCTTAGCTAAGTGAATCAGGTTCCAACACCTCAGTTCTTTCCTTAGAAGGGAGAGCAGTGGTTTCACCAGGCAAATCATCGGGACCTTCAATCATATTCAAAAACCTGGCAAATCTAATCCATTCGGAGGGGGCAGTGATGGGTTTCGTGAGAAAATCAGCTATGATCTCAGTTCCCTTTTGATGACAAATCTTCCAATCGCCCTTGGGGTCACACAATTTTTCTTTAAGGCAATGGGACCTCAGTCGAAGATGACGAGTCCTCCATGGACCGTCGGGTTTCGTCAAGATAGCGATCGCGCTGGAGTTGTCGCCACAGAGCAGCTTCTCAAAACAGTCGTCCTGCTGGTCACCCGAACGATGCAAAATCAGCAGAAGAGCTTCCAGGGCTTGGATCACTTGCATAGCTTCGCAATACCCCAAAAGCTCTGCTTCTGCGGTTGACATCGCGCAGAAAGGCTGTCTAGTGGCCTCCCATTGAACAGGGCTGCCAGCATAGCACGTCACTATTCCCTGACAACTTCGTGAACCCTGAGGGGCGAAACTAATGTCAGCATAGGTTTCGATCAACTTGGGATGGCGGGTGATTGGCAAGCTATTCATCAAGCCTCGGTCAGATTCACACCTCCCGTAAATAAGGCCATGATCGGGGGAATGAGCAAGGTATTCCAAAACACCCTTACCAACCTTCAGGGACCATTGGGGGTTCCTACTCAACTTACGACCCATCATAGAAACTGCGAAAGAGATGTCCGGTCGACTTCTCACCGCCAGCCAAAGTAGCTCCCCCGTGAGGGCCTGAGCCTCTCTCAATTCAGACGGTCCTACCCCTTCCTCAGGTTCTTCAGGAACTTCAAGCTTAGACATGGGGTAGGATCTCACATTTTCAACTTGATGTCTTTCCAAAAGGTCTCGGGTATAAGAGGGTTGAGCAATTTTCAGCCTGTTGTCATCGACCCACTTCAACTCAAAGCCACAAAACCTAACCCAACTACCCTTTTGAACATCTTCAGGACTCGAAATGTTCCATTCCTGCTTCAAACGACCCAAAAACCCAGATCTAATGTGGGCCGGAGCCACAATCATGACATCATCTACGTACACAATGATGTGTCCTACGCAGCCCTTGGCACCCTGGGGTTTCTCTTCCCAAACCTTCCACAAATTCCCTTCGGGGGTCTGTTCCAAGAAAAATCTAGACCGGTTACCATCATCACCCTCCCCGAACCATTGGAATTTCTTGAAAGTTTCGTCTCGGTGGACCGACCATCGGGCTGGTGAAGAGGGAAACCCATACAGAGCCTTATGGACTCTCCATCGTTCACCCGGGGTACAAATTCCTGCAAGCACCAAAACCTTTGGGGGAATCACGATCACCTCCCTAGCATTTTGGGGTTTTGGGCGTGGAGCAAGGAGGAATGCGGTCTTGATATCCGTTGTGGATACCCCCCACTGTTGTTGAACCCCATGTTTCAATGTCGCCCTAATCAAAAGTCCATCAGCTCCTGAGGCATAATTGGTGTTGGGGGAAGGGTCCACTGCTTCATCAAGAAGATTTCCGCAGATAACCCCTCTACACTTTTTCCTGCCCCCGTTTGGCCCTGCTTTTACAGTACACACCAACTTCCCAGGAACGTACTCAATCTCATCGTCATTCAAAAGATTCACATCAATGGGTTCAATCGCTCCCGTTTCAATGGTCAAACTTCTATACTCACTCATCATCGCATCTTTCCATTGGTCAATGTTCCTACGGACTTCCTCCAATGACACTGTGGTAGTCTGCAAAACTTCGCCTAACTCGCCTACCACAACCCCGTTACCGACATTGCCAATCGAACACAACCGCTTCCTTTGATCTCCACGCAACCGGTGAACTTCTTCCAACCCTACTTCGAGTTGACTTCGGGTCCATGTTAACTCTTGAATTTTCTTCCCATAAACTTCCCCATCCCTAGATCCTACCGGAACTTCATTCAAAACTTCTTCCAATTCTTGGGACCAAAAGGAATGTTCTCGAACCAACACTTCTTCAAGTAATCCTAGCTGAACCGTCCTACTTCCCTGGAAACCCGGAAACCCTTTCGAACCCTCATTGTTGTCGCCTACCGCCCCGGTTTCATTACTCAAGGCACCACTTCCCAGGTTCGTTCCATCCAAGATACCGTTTCCAAGGCTCGGTTTCTCCAAGGCACTACCCAAGACACTGTTCCTGAGTGCCGTTTCACCCAAGACACTACCCAAGACGCCGTTCCTGAGTGTTGTTTCATCCAAGTCACCACCCAAGACACCGTTCCTGAGTGCTGTCTCATCCAAGTCACCACCCAAGACACCATTCCTGAGTGGAGTTTCATCCAAGTCACCACCCAAGACACCGTTCCTGAGTGGAGTTTCATCCAAGTCACCACCCAAGACACCGTTCCTGAGTGCAGTTTCGTCCAAGTCACCATTTTTTTCCAACCCCAACGGATTAGCATTTGTGTTGGGGTTCAATTTTGGCACTAAATCGATGGTTTGGGGGGACCTTTTTTGGCCCAAATGACTTTGGAGGCCACCCAAGACACCGTTCCTGAGCGGATTTTCATCCAAGTCACCCTTTTTTTTCAACCCCAACGGATTAGCATTTGTGTTGGGGTTCAATTTTGGCACTAAATCGGGGGTTTGGGGGGACCTTTTTTGGCCCAAATGACTTTGGAGGCCACCCAAGACACCGTTCCTGAGCGGAATTTTTTCCAAGTCACCACCCAAGGCACACAGTTTCTTACGTTTACTGCTAGCCGTTTTGCTGACCCTTTCATGTTTGTTGTCATTTTCAACACCTTCGCCCTTATCACTTTCTTCAAAATCGACAAACAGATCGTCCAACTCCTTTTCCAACTCCCCGGACTCCCCCCCAGCGGGCGCCGCTGGCCTAATTGAAGGAGAATACTGCTCTTGGACCCCAAAGAACCGATTGGGGGCGTCCCCAGGCATTGGCTGTTTCCCATGAAGTCTGTGAGGGGGTTTCCCAGGATTATCCACTATCTCAAGCTGCAAGGGAACTACGGGTTCATCGGCCAATTCTCTAGCAACTTCTTGAGACAACTGGGAGGGAACAATTGCTTCTCGTACATGCACAATTTGATCATCATCAGTTTTCACCAACCATCCGTGATTCAAAAGATGGCTTGGACTCAAAAGTCTCCCTGATACAAACGGAGGAGCCAAAGGACCACGATCATGCCACCGCTTGCGCTTCACCATGACTTCCGCATGAAAGGGAATCATCGGAAGAGTAGCCACACCAAGACTCGCGAGCTGGGCCCGCAGCCGCTCTTCAGCAGCATACCGCATCGCAGAAGGCCAGTCTTCGGCTGACAGTCCGGCTTGCTTCAAGTGAAGACGGACATGACGTTTCAATTGATGTACTTCGCTCTCAACATGTCCGGCAGAGGCCGGGTCATCGCCACCAGTTGTGGTTTGTCGAATCTGGTGACTTGCCAACCATCTTTGAACGGGTTTCGAGACAAGTTCCCGAGCTTTGTCTGAATGCATCCTATCGATGAAAAGACCCATGCTTCGAAACCTAGTCGTAACTACGTTGAGAGCATGAAGAACTTCAGCCGTAGCTCTTGAACCCATGGGAAAAACTACCGTAAGATGTTGAATCTTGACATCGGCACTACATTGTTGTATCCACTTATCGATCTCGGGTTCCTTGCTGACCGACTGGAGGGGACTACTTTCATCATCACCGTCAATTGGGGTGGGACCATCATGCTCATCCATGACCCTTTCAATGGAAACATCACCTTCTTCTAAACCCTCCCCCCAACCAGCAACTGGACTTTCTTGGAGAAAACACGGGTCAAGTTCCCTTGGATCAGAAGCCTCAGTGGGAGCACTACGGATTTCAGCACCATCAGCTTTGGGGGAATCACATCCATCTTCGTGATCCAAACCATCCCCAAAACCCTTCAAAAACTTGGGGACAAGGAGAGTTGCAACCATCGCATACTTAACATGCTCCCCCGTGGCCTCATCCTTAGTTTTCACCAAAGGGACAATATCAACCCCCAACGACCACGCCGAACTTCCAGCTGCCCGACGACGACGATGCGGCCGGTTCGAAGCCATGTTCATGATACAGGTCTTACAGTCCCTACGGAATGGATGATGTTGTTGTCTGAAATGCTGAATCCACTGATCCCTAGAAAAAGTCTTTCGCAATGACTCATCACCTAGGCCCTGATCTATCAAAAAGTTGGGACAACGAAGCCCTTAGCAGTTGTTTCAACCCTGGCGCCCATGCTGACCATGCGGAGGTTTGTTCCATTCGCTTGTCCAAATCCGGGTGCAAATCTTGACCATGGGGACCATCACATCGTGTCCCGTCAATCCCAAAAACACCCTGAAGATTAGTGACCGCGGAAGTGGGTTTTCTTTGGGGATGACCAAAGTATCCCTGATCGAAAGAGACCAACTTCATTTGATGGTCCTTCAACAAACTTGTGATTTCAGGCCAAACCCAAAAAGTAGGGGCATCATACTGTTGGGTATACTCCGCCGGATCTTCAGGTGACTCAAGGAAAAACCCAACTTCAGGTTCATCAACCGCCCTACTTTCTTCGGCAATCCTATGAAGTGCAACCTGTTTCAACAGCAAAGCAGAGTCCCCATTCACCTTAAGTTCTTCAAAATGGTTGAGCCCTTCCAAACCAAAGCGACCCTGACCCCTATCCCGTAACGGACGCGGTCCCGGTTGGATCAACCTCAACCTGCTCACTGTCCTACAAGGGGGGCCCCCAACAATCGCCAAAATCCTCTTGGTTCTAGCCACATGACAAAGGTACCCCCAAACATCCTTGAGGTGCAAATCCATGGTAGGGTTACTGCGAATGTCAACCGTGATAACCTCTACATTTGGGGGCCAACCCTTTTCCCAACGTTTGGAGTCTTCTTCGTTTCCGGAAAACAAGTGAATGATGACTGCCTTCGCTCGCTCCACCCGTTTCCGAAATCTACGGTTCCATGGCAAATTGCTGCCCTCTTTAGGGGGGGCTTCTTGTCCTACCATGAAGTCCAAAACCTTGTCAGGAACATGGGGATATCTTTCATTCCACCACTGCTTGACATCATTCGAAACCTTCCCAACAGCAAGTTTTGGTCCAAGACGTTTGAATCTCTCCTGTTCTTCGATTTCTTGGATTAATGAAAGAGCATGAGATTCCACAACCACAGGACATCCGTTTCGCAACCAGCACCTAATCCTACCAACTTGGGGGTGGTAAATCAAACAACCTCGATCGTCCCAGCGAATCTTGTATCCCAAAGACACCAACCCTCGCAAAGGCACTATGGGTTCCACTTTTTCAGTCGACAACAAAGTTCCCGTTTCGACCGACTGAAACAACTTCGCCGTCCCAGCGGCTAGTTCGACGTCCACAGGGACCGCCGCTTGGATTTCTGACGCCGTGCCCTGCCGCAACGCATTGGTAGCCCCTCCATCCAATAGACCTGTTGCCAGATCATCGGACCGAGCTTTCCTTAGTTGAACCACTTTCACCTTAGGTCTTAAAGACTTCATCAGTGCTGCTGCCTCTTCCAGAATTGACCCCAACGCATCACCCCACACCCTTTCCACCGTTTCCCTTTGCTGGACCAGTAGGAGCCCCAGAATCACCCGCTGGCTCTGGTGCAACTCCCTTTCCCGAAGGCTCCTGACCCTTACCATCATTTTCACCACGATCACCCTTAGCTTTGGCAACCTTTCGTTTTCCTTGGGGGCAATCTCGCTTAGAATGACCCTCGGCAGAGCAATTGAAACACCTGTTTTCTCTGGGGTTCAGATAGCCATGAACGAACTTGCACTTATCCGCCCGTCGGCAACCCTCCTTGGACCCCCAGTATTTGCAAGGTTGCGTTGAAGTCACACTACTTGCATTTGAGGGGCCGCCAACAACATTTCCACTTGATCCATCCGCCTTCCCAAGACCCTTTCCCCCGTTGGGCAACCCTGGAGGTTTTGGAACACCGGAAGGATCGTCAACCCCACCCAGCATCTTCACACTTGGCTTTGCGGGGTTCTTAGGAGGATTCGCAGGACCACCCAAACCCGACAAAACAATTTCCTCAGCTTCTGCCTGGAGATATTCTGAATATACCATCACAGATTCGGTACTTGGTTGTTGATCAAGGCTAAGTTGTTGTCTCAACATGTTCAACCTATAGGCTACTTGAGGGGAACTTTGGCTTAGCAAGTTTGAACACCGCTCCAAAACTCCAACAAGCACCAAAGGGTCGGGAACCACCAATCCCAGTTCCAATGCTCGACCCACATACCGACGCCAAGTTCTGACCCAAGACAACATATCTTTGACCGAGTCACCAACGCGACACTCCGAGATGCTCTGCAAAAGTTTGGTCCGTTCAGAACTTCCACCCGGCTGAAAGACACAAAACAACTTGAAAAGAACTTGGTCTGGGGTCAAACGCCTCATGCTGATAAGTTCTCCCCTAATGCTTTCGGGGATAGATTGGAGGAGCATAGCCGATGCTCTCCTTTCAGTTCGGGGCCAAAGAGACGCTTTAGGATCCAAAGCCGGTTTCATCCTCAAACGATCAATTGGACCCTGTTGAAGCCATTCCCTATAACATTGATCCACCGAATCCTTAACCAATCCCCACCAAACACTTGAGCTATAGCTGAGGTCACCCATCTGAGAATCCACCATACTCAACCAATCTCCAAACTCCAAAGAAGAAAACTCTTCCCCAAGACGTGGGAGATCAAAAGTTCGGAGAGTTTCATTGGGGTTTTCTCCTGTCACACTGCTTCGAACGTTCCCAAAACTCCCTGAATCCCCACCCAAATTCGGAAAAGAAGGCAAAGGAGGAGGTGGAGGTGGTGGAACACTACCATAACCCAAATCAACCATCTTGGGGGGTGATGCTGGAGGAGGTCCCGGGGGAGGCTTGGGAGGATAAGTTTCACTACTAGGTTCTTCCGCCGAAGCAAAAGAAACCGGAGACCTCTGACCGCCTCCAAAATTCTCAAGACCCGCCCGAAACCTTTCTTCAGCTTCCCGGTAACACTTCAATCTAAACAGTTCTATGGGATCCATCTCAACATAGGCCGGTGGCGTTTCCGGGATCGACTTCGCAGCACTCCCAAAACCAAATTCCCCAAAATGCAACCTTTCAATGGCTCTTCTTTCAGGGCTCCAAAACGGATTGACTTTCACTTCCTGGGTCCCTCCTGCTAAGGCACCCACACTACCTACAGGGTCTTCCAGGGAACTAGGATATGGGGTGGTGCTGACCTGCCTCCCATCTTGATTCCCTCCTCCGCCCTGCCGACTTCCTTCCAGTCCATCGGAAGCCAAGACACCTTCAACGCCACGCTCTGGACCATAGCTTCGAGGAGGTCCAGCTGGCATAGGAGTGTCCCGCTCCACATGGGCCACTTCACGATCACCTTGAGGCATCACCACTTCCACGCGCCGAACTCCCGGCTGCAATCCACCCAGGACTGAACCACCAGTAGGCGCAGGGATGAGTCCTCTGAGAAGATCACCACTATGCGATCCACTGCTCCTTGCCGCTGCTGAAGTCACATCACCCAGAAATTCAGCTGGTCGAGGTTCCAACCCGCTTGACTCAGTGGCTTCCATCATAGCCTTCAACTGTTCATCAGCAGATTTCCCTTCTCCAACTGTTTCTTGGGCTTCACGCTGCTCCATCTCACTCAGCAGCACTCGCGTGGTCTTGGGCTCATAACCCACGAGTGACCAAAGCAGCAAACACAGAAGCGATGTCTCGCCTTTTTCTTGAGCCAAACATCGTAGAATGACAAGCTGTTTGTTGTCAACCCAATCTTCATTGGTTGAACCTGTGCCAGCTACAAGTAGGCCAAACCACGGCTATGCTATGGTTTGAAAAAACCTTATAGAGTTTTGAAACTCCATGACTCAATCTCACTACCTAGACTATGTACTACGGATAGTACCGTTTCCGCAGTAACAAATGTATATCATTGCAAAACTGTTGCCTTTTGAAAGGAAATGCAACCGGAAGATTTTTCAAGGCTTAGCAAAGTGAACAAGAAAAGTCCAGCCTTTATTTTGCACCCAGTGCTTCACCCCGGCACCCATCTCCTCTGTTTGGAGCATTGCGACTGATTGGGAACAAATGGACGCCTGCATGGCACATGTGATCGATCGATCCAAATCCAAATCCAGTGCGCACATTGAACAAATTGCAACATGCCTTGCACTTCCTTGCACGCCATCTTGAAGAGCAAATCGCCACGGAAAGCCTTGCAAAATTGAGGTGTACAAAGCCTATACCATCTTCTATGTAGCAAGGCTCTTAGGACACACTCAGCTGACTTAGCTGGACTCTGCGACTCAAAGTGGTTGACAGGAATGGATTTTCGGTTGACTTGGCTGGAACATGGCTTTGACACCCCCAATGCCTTCGATGCTTCCGATGCTTTCAAACTTCCCTGCCACTGACTCGAGCTTTGCATTTTGGCGGGTTTGCCAGGTGGGGACAGCAGGAGCAATGCAGGTTCCAGTGGTTGGTTTGCAACCCCTACGCTCCGTTGAACAGCCATGGCCTCATTTTGTGCCAAAAATGTCATTGTTCAAACAGCTCCAATATTCCAGACGCTGTCATGCTTTTGCTCCTGGCGCGCCATCCATCCAGATTTTTTCAGATTCTCCAGATTCTGTGTCTTGTGTCCATATTGCTTGATCATTGCAGTCATTGCAGGTTAGGTCCCCTGATGGTGTTCGTTGGCTACCAAGTGCTGGCCTTCTGTGACTGGCAGAGACGAAGGCGGCTGAGCCGGCGGGACGACAAGCTGACATGACCAAGACAAGCAGCAAAACTGAAAGGTCTCGCAATTTTTTGGGGAGCTGAGGCAGTCTTGAGACAAGTACAATCCCGAATATTTCTGGATTCTCGCGAGGCAGAAGATGGGTGCCTATGACTTTGCCTTCTTTCGCATCAAGGTCATAAGCATAGTCGTGTATTAAGCATAGTGTACTACTATGTACATTTGAAAAACATGTTTGCATTTTTTACAGCTTGTTTTCAAAGCTCGTGTTTGGTGTTCTTCTCAGGTCATGACCCTGCTCGTCGTAGTCACAGCTCTTGTATGTGCTTGTCTATACCCGACCGGGTGACCCTTGGATCTTCGATTCTTTTGCACCGTCCAAATATCGAATCGTTGTCATTTCTGCCAGAAGTGTTTCACTTAGATACTGCACGTTCCACGTTTCGCAGTGAGATTCATAAATAGTCATAAACTCTAATATCTGGCAAGAATGAAGGCTCGAAAGGCATTGAAAGCAGAACGAGAGCATTTCTGCCGCCCACTGGTAGCATTAAATTCATTAAATGTTGAAATCAAAGCTCTGGCCAAACAGATGCATTCTCAGTCTTGTAGACACCTGTAGATGCAGACAAGGAGTAGATTCGCTGCGCACTTGATCAAAGAAGTACATACCAAAACCACCTCAAAAGACAACGAATTTCGGCAAGATAACATATGATTGGAACCAACTTGCGTTAGATCCTTGAGTGTCGGACTCCTCATGTTCACCATGATTGCTTTCATCCA
>OMLO01003409.1_pt1 | contig 13107 bp, 7 predicted proteins | sample 1674811 | NCBI WGS metagenome assembly OMLO01 (sample SAMN06265003, study PRJEB25207) | coral metagenome | isolation source: Coral host | place: Mexico:La Bocana,Puerto Morelos, Mexico | collected 2008-11-13
TTTGTCATAGCCTTTCATATATTTGTCATAGCCTTTCATATATTTGTCATAGCCTTTCATATATTTATGATAGCTTAATTTTCATATATTTGCCATAGCCTTTCATATATTTGTCATAACCTTTCATATATTTGTCATAGCCTTTCATATATTTGTCATAACCTTTCATATATTTGTCATAGCCTTTCAGATATTTGTCATAGCCTTTCATATATTTGTCATTAGCCATATATTTGTCATAGCCTTTAATATATTTGTCATAGCTTTTCATAGCCTTTCATGTCATAGCCCAATACATTATTAAAAACAATTTAAATTGAATAACAATATTGTCCCATATTGCGCTTGATAGACATCGGCCTAGTTCAAACGTCATGCCGAACTCAAATAAATTTTACCTGGCATTGGCATGACAAAACGCTACAAAAGATTTAAACGTCGAGTCTAATTCAGCCGCGCAGAAGATCGGAAGGAGTTTGCTTTGCTGAAGACTTAATTAAATGCTAGAAAGCAACTGCAGCTGATGCAGCAGGATATGAATTCACAGGGTCGGCGTAGCCTTTTTACAAGTGGGAGCGGGGAAGGTAGGGGAAACCAACCTAGTGGATGGATTATTAAATGGCAGGTACTTTTAGTGAATTTACAGCAAGGTATTGTGAGCTTGATACATATTTCCCAGCCCTCCATGATATATCACGGCCTTAATACTGATTGACCTGAGCTTTTACACGAGGCCCCCGTATATGGGAAGGAAGCGCACGCTGCGGAAAGGTTAAAACTAAACATGAAAAGTTTCCTACAGATTTGGTACGAGGTTGTAGCTTTGTAAATTCTTTGTACATCTGTAGTCAATCAGACAATTTTGTTCTCTTTTCCTTCTTTATTTCTTCATTTGTACCTCGTACTAAAGCAAAATAAAATGTCATCGTGGTTAAACGTGCCCAATACCGTGCCGAACTGAATCCATAGCCTGCTGCATCAGCTGCCGTTGCTAATATTTGTTGCGTTTAAAATGGGCTTCAGCAAAGCAATCGTCTTCCGATCTTCTGCGCGACTGATTAAATTCGACGTTTGGAATCATCGCCACTTTGTTGTCATGCCACTGACAGGACAAATTTATTTATTATTAATAGGCGCGTGAAAAGGCAATTCTTCGACGGTTGACAGAATCCTTCAAAATGCTTGAAAAATTTAAAACTTCCTATTGTCAGATAGAAGAAATATAAAGCTGTTATGCTAAGTTTACCCTGTGTCGTAGTTTTGTAAACTGTTTCAATGCGAATACCGATAATTTTGTCAATTTTCAGATGTTTTCTTTATATTTAATGAGGCAAAAAGCTGCACTTTCGTTTTTTTGCGAATTTCTTGAAGACTTTAAATTCCTAGAAAAGCGGAATAATATTTTCGAAGGTAGTTCCCTAAAAGCGTTCTTTAGGCTAAGTTTCAGGATTTTCGATTTTTCGAACCTGGTCAGCCATTCTCGATAGTTCCAGTCACTGACTCTTAAAAGGCTGTCCGATGAATGCATCCTGGGGGTCTGACACATTTATTTCCAAAACTAAACAATACTCTTACCCCACGGGCAGAACAAATGTCCAAAATGTGCCATTTCCAGCATATTTCGGAGGTATCTAAGGGGCCTGCACCTAGGGGTCAATCCCAGGGAAAGCCAGTGATAAGTACATAGGTTTTTTTTGTTAGCTAGGTATAATAGTTCTTTTTAATGTCTTATATTTTCAGAAACTAATTATTCTCTTATAATAATGTTTACTTAGGTTTACTTCAAAATATTGTTTAGTGAGGGAACGCCAGTCATTCTCTAAAGGCTTTCTAAGATGTTCAAGCCAGAAGAGCCTGAGGTGATGTCTTGTTGATAGCTTGGTTGCTGTTTTGCTAAGCTTGCCCCCCCCCCCCCTTTTGCAGGCGGTGACTCTCCCATTAAAAGCACTCAGCCGACATGTTTTGGTTATCTATTTTACGAACCATTCACTGACTTCTGGAACTTCTCCAGAAATGGCCATAAAACGAAAATGGAAAGTCAATTTTTTTAAAAGAACTCACAAATAAGAGTGAAAAACGTTCACCTCATGCCTACTCACTCCTATACTGTAATCAGGCTACCACTGGGTTATTAGTAAGAGCGAAACTATTAACTATCTAAAAAAAGAAGCTGACAACCCATCCCTTTTCAATCTGTTAGTGAAAATTGAGATTGTATTTATGCAGCTCTTAAATTTCTTCATCTTTGATTTTTGTTTTAGGAATCACCTTTTCATTTTGTGGACTCTCACGAAAGATTGAGAGTTACTCTGTTTAGTGGTGAATGGAAGTCATCAAAGGGTGGCTCAACCATCATCATAAAGCTTGCAATAGAATTGGCAAAGCACCCTAATGTGGAAGTTTATGTTTATCTTCCCAAGTGTAGCGAAGAAGATAAGAAAGTTGTTGCTGGTAGACACAGAATTCACCTCATTGAAGCAGAAAAAATATCAGGTTTTGAGCCAATTGATTGGTTGGCTTCCATATCTGAAGGTCATCTTCCTCACTGTGTAATTGGACACGGTCTTCATCTTGGTCTACAAATACCACGCAAAAAGCGGCATGATTACAAGTGCATTCAAGTTGTCCACACTGCCCTTGAAGAGCTTGGGATGTACCAGAGCCAGTACGAAGAAGCAAATTTTAAAGGAGAGGAAAAGCACCAAACAGAAGTGAAACTCTACGAGCTGGCTGAACAAGTGGTTTCTGTTGGACCCAAGCTTGCAGATTTATGCTACCACTACTTCCGTTTCAGTAGGAAAGTTCAAGATGTTATCAATCACACCCCAAGCGTTTCCACTGAGCTTCCAAGCATTCAACAGGCCCTGGAAGAAAGAAGAATGTTTGTTGTTCTGGTATTTGGACGAGGTGATGGTGAAGATTTCAAGTTAAAGGGATATGACATTGCTGCTAAAGCAGTTGCCGAACTGAAAGACCCATCTTACCGACTAATGTTTGTTGGAGCACCAGCAGGAAAAGAGGAAGAGGTGAAAGAAAGATTGCTTCAGCATGGTATCCACCCAAGTCAGCTAACCGTTCGAAGTAGGGAAGGGCTAGCGAAATTGTTCTGTGAGGTAGACCTGGCAATCGTGCCTTCGAGAACTGAGGGTTTTCGCTTGACTGCTCTAGAAGCTTTATTTGCTGGTCTTCCCGTACTTGTGAGTGGCAACTACTTGGGACTTGAAGATACTCTGAAGAAGGTTTCTACAGGTTTCTTTCATGTAGTTGATTCAGAAGATCCAAAAGAATGGGCCAAGGCTATCAACATTTCCCGTCAAAAAGGCAGAGAGGTTCGACTTGCAGAGGCTAAAATTCTTCGTGAAAAGTACGCCATGAAGTACAACTGGCAGGAGGAGTGTGATTGGCTTGTGGAAACGATGCTGCACCTTTCGTTTGGTAAGATCAATGGTTTTGCATTGCCCTTTTGTTTATAAACATGTATAAATAAATTAGATTATAAGCTCGAGATTTCTATGAGGCGATAGCTGAAAATCCCGGGGGGTGAGTACTCAAAAAAGTTCTATACGGGGAGGCTCCGCCCCGAGGTCCAACCCCTTACCCTTTTATATACCATTTTTTTCAGAAAAGGGACCCCTTTCGTATACCTTTTATTGGAAAAAGGCACCCCTTTCATATACCTTCTTAGGAAGACTTAGGAATAAATCGTTAAAACAGGAAGACTTCTTGTCTTTTTTTTCACGTAGCGCGTAATAAATTAAAGTGAAACAGTCATAAGTTGCGTCTACTTGATCTGTTTTAATTCAAGGCCCTTTTTAATACCTGAATGAAGATTTTCCTACCCTTTCATATACGTAAACTTGTGAAATCCCTACCCTTTTATATACCTGAAGCCTGAAAAAGGCACCCCTTTCGGGCGGAGCCTCCCCGTATAGGTCATTATAGGGAGTACCCTCCCCCTCCCCGGGCTGAAAATGCGGAAGGCCTCATTAACTGTCATCCCATAGAAATCGATAGGGAATAATCCGTTTCAGTTTTTGGCAGAATTCTGGCCAAATTTCTTCCAATGGCGATGTTACAGGTGCTAAACTGACAGAAAACTGACAGAAATTTGATGGTTATCAAACGTCGATAATTGCCGAGCTATAAGTTGATATAAAGTACAAGAGATAGTTTCATGGTGTGAAAGCTATGATGTAGCCCACCGAATTCCTTTGTTTATGACAGGAGCCGTAATCCGATTATGGTTCCTGTTTATAACCAACCGGATGCGGGTAGATATTTCGTGCCTCCGGTCCAGTAAGAGAAATTGGATGTTCAATATTTGATTCGGCATTTTCTATGGAAATCCTTTGACATCTTTCGTGTGAAATTTGTGCACCAGTCAAAGCATTCTCCTAGTCTTCATGTAGCGTTATGGCTACAGAAGGCTATCATTCTGCTTTCACAAAATTATAGTCTGTGATTACTGAAAGACATGTGATTTGTACGAAAATGTACTTTATGCAGAGAGTCTGAACACATCAAAGGAATTCTGATGGGAAATCTCGCCTCTGTCGTCCGTTGTCGCGATTAACCGTAAAATTTCTCCCATGAGCCATCTGCACGCTTCCTACTGTTTTTTGAACAATGAAAATGGAATATGGTTGACGTTTTAGCTTGACATGCGCAGTCATCTTATCAGGGTTTGTATATTATCAGGGTTTGTACGCGTCTTGAAAACCCTTGAAAACCCTTGAATTTCAGAAGTCCGATTTCAAAGCCTTGAAAGTACTTGAAATTGATTTTGGTCCTTGAAAGTCCTTAATTTTTTATTGAAGAGGATCGAGAAATATCAATGCTTTAAGGTTTTTTACGGTCTTTTTTACTTGAAAAAGTAAATGAAAGCCAGTGATAACAAATGTTCAGGTAAACAAAGTATAGCATCTTCGAAATTCCCACAAAGTGCGTAAAAACGCTAGTTGTCGTTGCCAATGCGCTCCCGTTACTCTCGCCCATGTACGTTGCTTGGTGTGTGGTAAATTCTTGCTTAAAACTGAAAAGTCCTTGAAATTTCAAAGTAGGGTCCTGGAAAGTCCTTGAAAACTTGTACGAACCCTGTCTTATATTCAGCTTTAAGTAAGTCTTTTTTAAAAATCGTCTCTAAAAATGTTGTGTCGGGCGAAGATCTTTAAATTACAGTTATGATTGTACATTAACCAAATATTGTATATTTGACTACTTTGAAAGATTATACAGGGTATATTTTCTATCCTTCACTTACTCCGCCAGTGATCGTTTTACCGAACTCTCTTCATTCGCTTTGTCTATATGTTTCGTGACTATGATAAGAATGTGCTAAATTAGATTGCCTTGGATATATAACTCTATTGTTTGTATAAATTCACTCGATTGTACTTGAACTCAAACTAATGTACTACGCTTTATTCTCAGACAAAATGAGAGACGATTTAAACGAGATGAAAAGGGAAATACTAACAATCAGTAAAAAGGTGAAAAGTCAAACGACATCAGCAGAAGAAGGTATAGATTGAATTTGTTTATGGCGTTTTTATTGGACGTTACGAAAAAGTGAAATAAGGGTATAATGCATAAAACTGTATGGAACTTTTTTATTTGAATGAAGGAAAAATAAACTGATAACACGTATATCTACTCAAAATTGAAAACCAAATTCTTTCCCCTATATGCTAGGATCTATCATATTTTCTGGCCTTGATTGATGCCTTAGATCTAACGCGCAGGAACAAATGATTAATTATACAAATCAACGTCCGTCTTAATTTTTTCCAACCTCTGTTTTTTTACCATAACACGATTTAAAGGCTTAATTCCACTTAAACTTCCTCCTTATAACACAACACGAAGTGCCCTTAATAAACACGAGTGGAGCGACAAAAAAGGTCGAGTGACCGAACACTAAACGGCAAATGTGCACAAGTCACGAACCGCAGATGTTATATAAAGCTGTGGCCTCTTCTTCGATCGCTACCGGCTCTAAATTCTCATCGTATGGAATAAACTCCCCTTCAATTACTTCAGGAACGTCTTCATTCATAGAAGAACTCAATTCTGAGTCATTATCGCAAGGAAGAGAAGCAGAAATCGAGCGCGAAGACATGCTTCTTTTCCCCTATTTTCCTTCTGCGCATTTCTTTAGCTATATATCACGTGTTGTGACTATGACGTCACAGAGAAACCCGCTGTGGTGATTTCGCGGGCTCTTCAGGCTTGTTGTTCGAGCAATGGCGGACGTGATTTTATGGTTTTCTCATGCTTGTTAAAGGGAATTGCGTGGCTAGATTGTTAAAAATTTCGCCGATTCATGAAACTTAGGCTCTAAATAAGAAATTACTGAAAGAAAAACCGGAAAAGAAAATACGAAATTTTCGTCGCAGTAGCACTTTAAAAAAATAGGAATTGGGAAAAAGGAAGTGACAACTCAATCGTAGTCCGCTGCTGCCTCTATGACTACTCTTTGCGTCATATCTTCATTTCATGGCGTGGTATTTGTTAACTTGTTAATGAAACAGTAGTTGCCTGCAACTTATCTTTTAGATTACGATATTTATAACGCGTATTGTAACTATACAAACCACTCTTTGTAGAAAAAAGAACACAAACCACTCTTTTTATAAAAAAACCCCACACAATTGGGAATATGTCACTGGTTACATAAAAGTGTGAATTGAAGTTTGAAAAAACTTAACATGCATTCTCAGAAAACCGCAGAGACAACCTTGAGCAGGTGAAAAAGGAAATGGCAGACATATATGAAAAGTTGGACACTTTAATAAACAGACTTTCGCCGAAAGAAAAGAAACTGAACATGGAAGGTAAGATCTACTTTTTAAGCAGGGGCGTGGGAGACAATTGGACAACTGTTGTAGTTCTTGCTCGGTTAGGATATTATTACGTTAGCTTCTTTGAGTCACGAGTAAGTAAACCAGATGAACAGTATTTATCAATCTATTTCGGCAAATGATTTGCTATAGATGAAACAAAGTAAATTGTCTGCAGTAGTGAATAAATTAAGAACATAAGTTGTGTAAGCGTAACTTTCTGTTAAGACGATAAAGGGCATATTCAGTTATTCAAGTGACTGCAGTGGTTCTATAGTACGTTTATACGCACTAAATTGTGTCACTAAAAAAAGGTACGATTGAGTATTTTACCCACACACACTTGGACTAGATGCAGTCATCATCTTATACGTAGCTGTGAGTTTTTAAAGTTTGTTAAATTGTCAGTTTTTAAAAATGCTGTGTGGGCGAAGATCTTTAAAATAGAATCATTTATTGTATATTAACCAAATAATGTATATTTGTTTACTTTGAAAGATTAAGAAGGCTCTTGTACTGACCCCCTCTTACACCACCAGCGGTCTCTCCAGGTAGAGACGGTTCCAGGATTTTTGAAGGGGGAAAGGTTTGCTTGTATCTTGAGGTTGCAGAATCAACGGGGCGTGCCCCAAAAATGTTGTAATAATTATTTTAGAATTTAAACCTAATTGAAAACTGTTATTACAAAATACTAGCAATGCCACAATGTAGGCATTACAAGGTACGTGTCCTACAGAAGATTTGCCAAAATGTTGACAATCTTTTTCAACTTTTTTTTCTGTTTTGCTTCTCTAAAGGGGTTGTCTAGCCACCCAATCCACCCCTTAATTCCACCCTTCTCTTTACTCACTTAAGTTATAAGTTTCCTGATATGACAAAATGTGTTGTATTGGATTGTCGTGGTATAAGCATTGGTCTCTTGTTTCTATGGATTCGCTTAATTGTACTTGAACTCAAACTAATGCACAATACGCTATCCGCAGACAAACGGAGAGATAGTTTAAAGGAGATGGAAAGGAAGATACCAACCATCATGGAAAGTGAAAGGACGTCAGGAGAAGGAGGTATAGATTTAATATGGTGAATGTATTGGACCCTACGAAAAAGTAAAACTAGTTGATAATGTTGTTATTTTTTATTGGAATGAAAATGAAAAAAAAGGAAGTGATAACATATAGATCTATTCAAATGGGAAACCGAAATTCTTATGTTCTGCTAGCTGATCGTTGCGGATCATTTGCTCTGTATTTGCGGATTCTCGCCCCTTCCCAGCCCTCCCCCGTGGTTGCGGATCTCTAGGTACGTTGTTTCCACTAATTCATTCAGTGTGACGGTGCCAGTTAGCGGCTGCTTCTGGGGGTGGTTCCTGCTTCCAGGGTTGCCATGGATACCTCCCCTTGCGCTTACGGCTTCTGCTCCCCGCTAACCTTTCAGGCACCAGTTCCCAAGCTCATCGATTTGTGAAGAGTTTAACTTCCATTAACCTCTCGGTGAAATTTATGTGCGAATCTCCAAGAAACCCTTGTGCTGCCAATGCACTCAAGGCGGAGAGATTGAAGCTGGTCTGGCAAAATGGGGACTGAGGACGAGAAACGATACGAATTCGATGGCCATTTTCTATTTCGAATTCCTAACTGTCATTGCCGTTTCCAAAGGAAAACCAAACTAAGGGCAATAGGCAAACCCTCTTCGAGACCACCAGAGAGTGACCGCAGCCGCGTAATAAAGGTAGCTTGTTAATAGTGTCTTTTTTTACAGTATTTTACCTACAACACTTTCGGGACTTTGATAACTGGCTGGTAATAAGAGGTGGCCGCTGTAGTTATATACATGTCCGTACGGCAATCTTTTTTCTCCGGTGGAGAGGAGCCAATAAGAAATGCTGAACTGTGTGATCTTGTCCTTAATTTGGCGATATTTGAAAACCAAAGGCGCCTTGTAGAAAAACTGCCATGGTGGTCATGTCAGAAAAACTAAAATAAAGGAAAATTAATGAAAAAAAGATATGATTTAAACTGACCGCGAATGCAAATTGCATAAGCTTGAAACTAAAGCTGCTGAGTTTTGTTCCACGGCAGAAAACCTCGAGCAAATAGGACATCAAGTGAAAAACGTCAGTGAGAAGTTTGATTCCTTGAGGGAATCAATCCAAGATGAAGGTCAGTAGACATTAGGATACATAAAGGTACAGAGATTCTATCTAGCTTTCTCTGGAGAAGAAAAAGGTTCTCCTGTCACGTACGTGCCAAACTTCTACAAACCTCCAACCAACAAAAATTAAAAACTGTTTAAAACATAAAGACGGGAAAGCGACAGGGTGGCTGTTTACTAAAAATTCAAATGTTCCTAACTATTCTTCCACGGGCAGAAATTTAATAATTTGTCAACATCTCTTTTGACGTAAATGTAATGAAAGACCGTGTTTGACTACATTTCCATGTAAACATCAAGAAGAGAGTTCAAAATACGACGCGCAGCAGAGCATTGAGGTGTTTGGAAATGTTGTCATGAAAACGCTGCCTTGGGTGTTTAGTACATCTTCTTAATAAAAACTACAATTATAAGGGAGGAAAGTGAGACGGCGAACATAAATGACAAGTTAGACACTTCGATCGCACAAAAAGAAACTGATGATGAAGGTCAGTTGTAAAGAAAAACAGCCATCCATTGAAAGACACATTTTAACGAAAGTGAAAAAAGAACTGAATGGTTTTGTGTAATCATTAACTTATACTTAGCTGCGAGTTAGTATTTTTAATTGTTTTTGATAATGTTGTGTAGGCGAAGATCTTTAAATTAGAGTTGTGATTGTACATTAACCAAATATTATATATCTTTATCTACATGAAAGATTATAAAGGGTCATTTTCTGACCCTCACTTACTGCGATAATCGTTTTGACGATCATTGGCAGCTGGTCATGTGACCACCAAGAATCTGGGTGGTAAAAAAAAAACTGTTAGGCGGGAGTGGTGGCAGAGTGTTTTGATTGTTGCTGTGAAAAACTTTGTGGGTCAGTTGCTAAAAGCTACCCGCTCTGTCGGAGTTCGAAGTCGAATTTTGCCGATGACGAATGGTGCATTATTCCTGCCCTCTCCAAAATATAGGGAACTATCGTTCACAAAGAAATTCGGCAGCCGAACGTAGCACAAACCATACGACGCATACGGTTAGCACCAATGTCAGCTACCGAATCGAAGTGAAACCAGTGGATCAGTCTCTTGAATCTTTGAATTCGGAGGAAATTTTGAATTCGGAATTCGGAATACGGAGGTAATTTATTTTCTTCTTTGTGAGGTATTTTGGATGTTAACAAATATTCCTGTTACACGGCCGATTAGCCGAGTATTTTGTCTTGCAGTTGGTTTACAGCAATGCAAAATGATTGTTAACAAAAATCGACCGGCTGGATTGAAATCAGGGTGATTCTTCAGTCCGCCGGATTTATATAAATATATTTAATTTGACCTGTGTAAAGCTTAGAGCTTAGAATAGTACTAGTGAATTTCAAAGGTGTATTTGCCCGTGTGTGGTTTAATGTAGTGATGGCCAGCGATCGCCTTTCTCTCCCTTCTGTTGAAATCAAAAAATCTATTTGTTGACTCTACTCCGGTGGAAATGTTTGTGCCACAGGGGGTCACGTGATCAGCCGCAACTAGGGTCTTTCTCCCAACGACAAGGGAGGCAGAGGAGAGAGACCCTGGGAACGAGGTTGGAACTTGTGGACTGTGACTTCAGAGCGTAAAGTTTTCGCATCGTTGAGCCACAGATTTTCCACATAGTTTCATGATAGGTGGACATGTAGTTTTATTAGTGTGGACAGCATTTTCGTAGTGTGGTTATCCCTGCTTGAATAATTAAATAACTCTTTACATAGCCCTCATAAACGCGATCCATTGTACAAGCACACAGTTTTTCATGAAAAAACAAAATCAATTTATCACTGCTCCAAAAGTACTGTGGCTGTAAGCTTTATATGCCTTTGGATACCTGTCAACAGACTTTTAATTCTCTAATTTTGTACTCAGAGCCCGGCTAGTGAGTATTGTCTACAAACTGACACAACTTCAAAATCTTTGTAATCTTATTCTACCCTTCTTTGACTCATTGTTAAGTAAGGAAAAATACGAGGTTTTTACTCAATTTTACATAATAGTCAGTTTTTCAGCAATGTATCACCTTACGGGTCCGATTATTTGTCCGATAAGTGTACTTCTTAAAAAAGGAATATTTAAATGTTCTAGAAATTCAGTGGTAATTATAAATAGTATGAACCGTACAAAAATGCAATACTCAGCGGGTACGGAGATATTAAATGAATATACTTTGATACTAAGACCATACTCTTTTAAAAAACACTTAATCAGTGAGGTAACGGTTGCTTGTGCGACATGTTTGAGAGCTCAATAGTGAGATTTTCTTGTGTTGAAAGAGACGCAATCTAAAAGCTCTTCTAAGTTTCGCTTTGTAGAAAACGTATACAAACGACAACTTCGTAGATAAAGACTCTCTTCCCAAAAAGAAGAAATACATTCAAGACAACAATTTCGTATCGGTTCGCATTCTCCTTCCTTATATTTTTGAGCTCAGTGTTCGAGTACGGGGGGTCATATCATGTAAATCACGTGACAAGCTTGGTCCCAGTTTTCAACACGCATGTAGTTTGAAGACAAGCGCTAACGGAAATGTAAAACATCGAGGAAGCATTCAAATTAGTTTGTTCAACTCTGCATATGTCATTTATTTAACCACGCAACACGGAGAAGCTAGTAAGCTCATTAACATTCGTACTTTCGTTAATTAAACATGGTATAAGATAGGTACTTGATATTAAAAACATAATACAGGTAACCACGTAATTAGAGCTATGAAAGGTAACACTATGTTTTGCGGTCGTCCACTGAACAGAGCTCAATTGGGATCTTACCACATCAAACGTTTTCTTTATACACAACTCAACTAACAGTGTAACAGTAGGACAAAGTAGTAATTAATGGCAATGGTATTTTCCTTTTCTTTATTTTTCACTGTAGTTGCTGGGCGTGACATCTGGAATGCAGTAACCACATTTGAAGCTAAACATGAACATTGCATCCGTGTGTTGCCTTACTTACAAAATGGTGACGTTGAGATACATCTATACGTATACAATGACAGGTCAGGGATACCAACAGAACTAATAAATGCTGCAGAAGTGTTCTTTGGAGAAAAGGGCTGGAAATTGGTATGGGCTGATCTGTACAACGACGCATTTAATTTACTAAAAGTTACCTCCATCGAGTATGCTTCCGGGGAACCAAAAAGATTAGAAGCATCTAAAGTTGATGAAATCGATGCGATTATCAACGATCATCTTCACGTCTTTTCTGAGCATCAAAACGTGACTGCCGTGCAGCCGTCTTTCAAAGTCACAAATTCAGTACAGACACAAGATGCATGTATTGTGGTTTACGTTCTTGGAAAAGGAAAAATCCCATTGGGCGACACTAACATTCCACGTACTATTGACTCTTACCCAGTGGACATCGTCAACGGCTTTTGTGTGAGAACAAAAGCTCCATACCTGCCCAAAGAGGCCCATGAGCAGCATGAGTTTCTACGTTTGGGAGCAAGCATTGGTGTTAATGGGAAACAATCATCAGGTACCTTGGGTGCTATTGTGGAAGATGTAAACAGTGGTACCTTGTATGCACTGTCCTGTGATCATGTAATGTACGATGCTGATCAGTCAGAGATAATTCATCCTGGACTAGATGTCTACCTCAATTATTTACGACACCATCTGGGTGAATACGAAGGCTGGATAAAAAGAGTCACTGGACGTGATGACAACTTACCACAATTAGATGACAGCCTTGGAAAAACTGAATTGAGGCAGCTGTTCATTGACCTAAGAAGAAGAAACGAAGAGATGAACATTACCGGCTCTATGCCGACGTACAAACTGAGGAAGATGCGGTTTCACGAAGGAATTCTTGAGGAAGCGTTTGACAAACAACCAAGAGTCGTAGCAAAGTACCATGCTGGTGTCAGATGCAATGTGCAAAATGCCGAAGGACATTTTATTGATGCTGCCATTTCAAAACTGAACAAGGACGAAGTACAAAAAGTGAAAGCTGAAACGGAAGTAGTTATAATTGGAACAAAACATTACCCAAGCGGTGAATGTCTTCCAGCAAAGGCAGAAGTTGAAGACCTATTTAAGAGTGGCAGTGCTACAGGCTTCACCCAATCAGGCCGTCATGTTTATGAATTGGGAGACAGACCA